>Ga0155795_102_pt1 | contig 82995 bp, 78 predicted proteins | sample RifCSPlowO2_01_FD_107449 | JGI IMG/M metagenome (GOLD analysis project Ga0155795, IMG submission 107449) | Candidatus Kaiserbacteria bacterium RIFCSPLOWO2_01_FULL_50_24 | reverse complement strand
TGAATTTCAAGTTTTTTCTGATACTTGAAATGTTGCGGGGTCTGGCGGGAGCACCAACCACCGCGCCGACGAAATCGGCGCGGTGGTTGGTGCTTTTTTTCTTGCGCGTGTGTGCTATAACTGACACAGTTGGGTCTTTGGAAAAGGTATTGAGCGATGGAAAAAACTAAAACGACCTCCGAAACCGTAGGAGGGGCTGCCTATCGGCATCCCACATTCGGCTCTCTTGTGACGCCGCGCATTCTGTACGACTTATCGCGCGAAGGGCTCTATTGTTGCGCCAAGAATCGCGGCGAGGGAGCCGTTACGAAAGACGGCGCACTTGCCGTTTCAACAGGCGCATACACGGGACGCGCCGCCTCCGACAAGTTTTTGGAAAACGGACTTTTGCCCGGACATGCGATTGACTGGGGCGAGGTTAACCGACCGATCTCGGAGCACCTGTTTGCAAAGATGGCGAAGTGGCATATCGCGCAGATGGCGAAGCTTCCGGAGCTCTTTGTCTCCGACGTATGGGCAGGCGCCGATCCGCATCACTCGCTTGCCGTTCGTATAGTAACCGAGAGGGCATGGCACGCGCTCTTTGCGCGGACAATGTTTCTCGGCGGCTCGGATGAGGCAATGGCGGAGCGGCACGCGACTACAACGCGCCCCTTCTTTGAGAGCTTTGCGCCGCCGTTTACGATTCTCCACGCGCCGTCGCTTCGGGCACCGCGGGAGTTGGTTAGAACTCCGGGGAAAAGATATGAGCGGGACGTCACCGTGCTTAACTCGGAGACCTACATTCTCATCAGTATGAGCCACCGCCTTGTTTTGATTGGCGGGACATCCTATGCCGGCGAGATAAAAAAGGCGGTCTTCACGGTGATGAATTATCTCTTGCCGGAGCGCGGCGTGCTTCCCATGCACTGCTCGGTGAACGTCGGGGAGAAAGGCGATAGCGCAGTTTTCTTCGGTCTCTCGGGAACGGGGAAGACGACGCTCTCTGCCGACCCCAAGCGACGCCTTGTCGGCGACGACGAGCACGGCTGGAGCGATGATGGCCTTTTCAACCTGGAGGGCGGCTGTTACGCGAAAGTCATTCGGCTTTCTGAAAAAGGCGAGCCGGCGATTTGGAAAGCCGTCCATCGGCGCGGAGCGATTCTTGAGAATGTCGTTCTAGACACCGACTCCGTTACTCCGCTTTTTAACGATGAGTGGCTCACGGAAAATACGCGGGCATCGTATCCGCTCTCGTTTATTGAAAACCGCGAGCCCTCCGGCCGCGCGGGGCATCCGGAGAACATCGTGATGCTCACGTGTGACACCTTCGGCGTCCTGCCGCCTATAGCGCGCCTTACGCCGGAGCAAGCGGAATACCATTTTCTCTCCGGCTACACCGCAAAAATCGCGGGCACCGAAAGAGACGTGGGGAAAGAGCCGATACCGACATTCTCCGCCTGTTTCGGCGCGCCCTTCATGCCGCTTCATCCGAGCGTATACGCCCGCATGCTTGAGGAGAAAATCCGCGAGTATAAGGTCGCTTGCTGGCTCGTTAACACTGGCTGGACGGGTGGCCCATACGGTGTCGGGGAGCGTATTCCGCTCTCCGCAACGCGCGCGCTTCTCGGCGACGTTCTTTCGGGAGCATTTGGCGGCAGTACGTTTTCAAGCAGGTACGGCCTGTTTCGCCTAATGGTTCCCGACGCATGTCCGCTCGCAAAGGAAGCCGAGAAGTTTCTTCTCCCAAGTAACATATGGCAGAGAAACGGGACGGTGGGCTTCAGAGAAGCGGAGGCACATCTAGCCGCGCTTTTCCGCGAAAACTTCGCAAAGAAAAAGTACCACGAACATGTGTCTCCCGAGGTGCGCGCCTATGCCGAAAGTGTCGGTGTCTAGGACGCTCTGAGACGCACCATCACCTCCTCTTGCCCGCCTTCTCCAGGCGGGCTTTTCTTTTGTGTTCAACATCGAGCGTTGGGCAGTGCACGTAGTTCGCGTTATTCAAAAAAGTGCTGGGTCAAAGCGTTTTGATTCGTCTTGAAACGAGCACGACAAGCCCAGACACTTACTTTGGCGTCATTGCTCCAGTGTTTTATAGAGGGCTGTGTGTGCGTACACTTTTTACGAAAATAATCACTTTCGTGATTGACGCTCGTCCGGCAATAAACACAACGCCAAAGTAAGTGTCTGGGCAAGCCGCATTACGAACACGAATATGATGAAAATGAAAATAAGAAGCGAGAGCGGCGGCAGAAAATATGGCCACGCGTGATATGCAAGAAACCCTTTCCATTTGATGAGCGCGAAGTGTATCGTGCCGAGCGTGAGCGCAATATAGCCAAGCCGCTGAATAAAAAGCCATGCGGATGGCGTCATTCTTTTTGCTATCACGGGTAAAGACACCGCGGCAACCGCGACGAAAAGCAACAATCCCGCGAGACCTAGCGCAAAAGGAATATCAACTAATTGCACGCGCGCGGGATCAATTTTGTCAAAATGCTTGGCATAGTAATCGGGATTGAGCTTCAAAAACACACCCCACGCCGAGTGTACGATGATAAGGTAAAACCCGGTAAGGCCGTAATATTTTCTGAACGACTTTTTCGCTTCAAACGCGCGCGGCCAAAAGTGCGCGAGAGAGCCAACGAGATACGAATGGGCTATAAGCACTATTCCCACCACCGCCACGCCCGTGAACGAGAGCTTTATATATACGTCTGAAATTGGCAGACCGAACCGCCGCAGATAGAGATACACAACCGAAAACACAAACACACCTACCGCTATTTTTATCGCACTTTTCCAACCATCATGCATGTGTCTATTATACTATACAAAGAAACTGAAATTCGGTGCACTTTTATAGACGATGTTAGAACCTCCGAGATTTCTGAAATCTAAATACTTTGAGCGCGGCGAGAGCGCCAAAAGTCCACTATTGTGCGGGTATCGGGAATCGGACCCGAACTTCGACATTGGCAATGTCGTGTTCTACCACTAAACTATACCCGCCTACAGAGGAGATTATACAAGATGAAAAACGCGCGGCAATCCCAACTTAGCTGGGATTGCCGCGTCTTGATTCATGAATCTTGAATCGTGAATCGTGACTTTTTCAAGGATGAAACGCGGTCCACGGGTTCTGCTTCTTGTCTCCAGGTGTCTTCTTCCAGAGAGATGTTCCAAATATCGCCACGAGGGCTATCACAACGCTTCCTGCGAGCGTCCACCACCCCTCACGACACTCGGGCACAAAGTACCAAAAGGCGGCAAGGACCAGGAGTGGCAAGGCAAGTGCGGCGTTCTGAAGCATCTGGTCCTTAAACAACCGATCGCGCCGCGAATGGAGAAGAAGTGCGCCTACTGCATACGCCGCAAGCAGTAGCATCCATGTCCGAGAAGCACCGTTTTCCGTGGTACATGCCTCGACAGCGCCATCGCGCGCCGCCGCAACTATACCGGTTCTCTGTAGGATAGAATCGCGACCACTCCAGGCAAGACCTGCGCGCCAGCTTGTTTTCTCTTCATCTTGCCCCGCGCCCACCTCGGCAACTTTTTCTTCGGTCACGCTTTCTTTTACACTCTCCTCATCCGCTTTTTTCACATCTTCCCCACTGCTTCTCATAATTGACGAGAAAATGTTGCTTATCGTTTTATTCCCCCACCCCGGAGGTTTTATTACATCATCTTCTTCTTTTGCGCTGATACTCGGCGCTGTGCCATCGGCGACCGGATCACTGCCGCGCAACGTGAGCGAGAGCGTCGTAACACACACCGGTTGCCCTGCGCCCTTTGCGGAAAGCATGGTGATGGAAATGGGAAGTCCCGCACCAACGTGTTCACTGGAAATATCCACGTGCATTTTCACGCTCCCGTTTTCTCCGGCCGTGCGTTGTATATAGTTGAACAGCACCGACTGATTTCCCACTGAACCCGCGAGCGCCACCTGTGACGCATCGGACACGGTAAAATCAAATGAATGGAGAAAGCCACCGTATATGTAAGGTTTAAGCGACGAAACTACTGGCGTGTCACATGAAACGGCACCCGGGATGAGCGTTTGCGTTACGATTGTCGGCACGAGTGTTTGTGTCGCAGAAGTTTGATTTACCTCATCTGCTGACGCAAAAGAAAAACCAAACACAAACAACAAAACCGAGAAAAGAGAAACTGTTGTTTTAAAAACGATTGAGTGTCCATTGCGTATCATAAAAATTTTTAAAATTACTGTTGCACAAAATAAATATATGCTGACTGTAGTATGGTGAAGCGTTTGAGGTCAAGTAAAATATGTGTCGCAGTGAAAAAATTTCTGAAGTTGCAGAGGGGTCTTTTCAAAAAAACAATCTCTCGTACAAAAAGACATCGGACATTCTACAGACAACAAATGTCCGTTATGTTGATAACTCTGTGGATAGTGTGGATAACGGACAGTTCTATAAAATCCACTTCCCTATTCACCGAGAGAAATAAAAGCATCGTTTATTGATAAAAATATCGGCAAACGAACTCTAAAGGACATCTGTCCTTTAGAGTTCTTGCTGCGGACTGAAGCCGAGTATTCCATCGCATGCAAGAATGAGATGTTCGACCTCGTAGGTCGAACATGTTGCCACTTCGCTTTTGCGTGCGCACAAATAACATCTTTTTACCATTGAGCCGGAGTAGAGTGTGAGTATATACTACAATATGTTACTTAAGTAACACATTGTGCATTGTTACACGTGAACCAAGTGCATTGCCGAAACTGTCTCGCGAACATGGGCCCTGGCGGTCTTGTTCGTTCGGTCTAAACTCGTGATAGGATGTTACACGTGAACCCCCACACCTATCTGCGCCTGGTTGCTACCGCGTTTTGATTATTTTTCTAGACTAAGCCCTAGCCACCTACAAATAGCTGTCCGTGTAGATACGCTTATATGCAACAAAAACACAAAGTACAGATAGGTGCGGGGGTGAAAACAAATGGGAGTGGCAAAAATCCTACTGAAAAGGGCAAAACAGGGGCTCTTGGTGAAACACTGGCTGCTAAATTTTTAGAGAGCAAGGGGTACAAAGTACTGAAACGCAATTATAGAAAACCATGGGGAGAGATAGATATTATATGTGAAAAGGGGAATACGATTCGTTTTGTAGAGGTAAAGACCGTTTCACGTGAAATAGATATCGTTAGTGTTTCACGTGAACCCAGCACCTTTTCTGGGTCGAGTGGTGTCAAGCCCCCTGACTCAAACGTGTCGACTCGACATACAAACTCAGATTCCGCTAAAAAGGTGCTGGGTGAAAACATGGATTACAGACCGGAGGAATTGGTTGACGCACGTAAACTTAAGAAATTAGCCAGAACGGCCGCCCTATATATGGAGGTTTCACGTGACACACGTGAGTATCAGATTGATGTCGTTGGGGTAATACTTGATAAAAAGGCAAAAATAGCACGCTGTCGCTTGTTTGAACAGGCGCTAGAGGATAATCTTTGAGATTGAGCGCCAGGAAGACCAAGGACCGTCCTTCGTACAAATAAGCTTTGTCCTTTATGTCCTTTAGATGGTTGGTGTGTATGTCCGATAAAATGTCCTTTTACTCACAATATCAGCGCGCCACAGTTTTCCCATAAGATAAGATATTTTTGGGTGTTCATCCGTATCCCAAAATTGTGATATGCTATAGATATGGTCGAAAAACGTTGTCGCTATTGTCATAAACTATATCCCGAGGAGTTTTTCGGTGTGGCATTGACAACGCCAACTAAAGTGTATCGTCGCTGGAAGTGTCGAGATTGTTACCAAGGTACAAAGCGGGCATTGATCGCTCGGCACTATGCATGGCTATCTGACTTCAAGCGCAAAAAGGGCTGTTCCATGTGCGGGGTTAAAGATCCAAGGGTACTTGATTTCCACCACAAGAATAAAGGGGATAAGATGTTTGGTATAGGTGGATTTCGAAGAGAGGTAGGTTTTCAGAAACTTGTTGAAGAAATTAAAAAATGTGATGTTGTATGCGCTAATTGCCATAGAATTTTGCACGACGAATTTAGAAAGAATGAGGAAGAAGTCAACGGGGCGTAGTATACCGGTAGTACACTTGCTTTGGGAGCAAGAAGACCGAGTCCGATTCTCGGCGCCCCGATCAAAGAAACTGTTTACTTTTGCTCTTCCAGAAATTTCAACACGACTTCGTTTTGGAGCGCGTGGGTGATGTTAGCGCGTAGTGCATCTACATTCGCGTTCGGATACATTTTACGCGCGTGTTCCACGTTTTTTTCTACTGTCTCCTTATCTGCAGTGATATTTTCTTTTCGGGCAATTTCTCCCAAAATAAGCCGTATTTTAGACCTTTTTTCGGCTGCATCATTCCACTCCTTACGCAAATCGTCGCGTGTCTTCTTCGCCTGCGAAAGATACGCATTAAATGTTGTTTGCATTCGCTCCAAATCGGACTTCAGCCGTGCTTCCATATCGTCCAACTCGTATTCTTTGAATACTGCCGGGTACGAAATTTTTGATTTTTTTACCAACTCCTCAAGTATTGCCGCGCGCCGCTTTTCCAGCTCGTGCCGTTCTTTTTCGCTTTTCAGATGCGAGCGAACGGAATCGGAAAATTTCTGCATACTTTCGTATCCGAGCGTTTGCACGAACGCATCGTCAAGCTCCGGAAGGTCTTTTTCCTCCGTCTTTTGTGCCTGTTCCGCCGCCTCCGGTGGCAAAACACCAAGCTCAACCTTCGTTACCCGAGCGCGTTCGCGCCGTAAATGAGTAAGTGCCTGCTGATATTCCTCTTCAGAAGTCTCGACAACATCCATTTTAGCTTGTTGTGTAGCTATGTTTTTGTAATCCGGCAACTCCACGGTGGGCGGCAGGGGAGCGCGAGCGGAAAACACCAGTGGCTTTCCGCGCCCCAATTCTTCAACCGTAACATGCGGCGTATCAACAACCTGTATGCCTTCTTTGGCAAGCAAGATCGGCAACTCTTCACGCACCGCGAGCTCTGCGGCCTTTTGGAGCACGGCTCCCTCGCCATGCATACGAAGAACTTCCGATGCGGGAGCGTTGCCGGGGCGAAAACCATCAAGCTTCGTTTCTTTTTGAATCTGCTTGAGCGCCTTCACGTAGTAACGCTCGAGTGTTTCCGCCGGCAATTCTGCACGAACAGAAACTTCCCACTTACTGGCATCCCGTTCTATTTTTGTGTTTGAACTCATAGTGGATTTTGATCGCGAGCGAGCCGCACAAAACCTAGTCAGCGAGGGTCAAAGACGGCCTCGACGACGTGCCCGAGGCACGGCGAGAGACCAGCTGCAGACCCGCAGCAGAGTTTTGTGCGGCGCAGCCGCGAAACGGAGACTGTATTTCTGGCTTTATTCATTTTTGAGTGGTCAAAATTCACTATGAGTTCTTTGGTATTCAATGGAATATGGCAAACAAACGCCGTCCCGCCTCAGTTTTGCATAGTGAGTTTTGTTACAGCACGGGAAACAAACGCATGCGTTCGTATTATCGGAGGCCACCGAGCGCCGAGTGCAAAACTGGGGCGGGACGGCGTTTTCCTAAGTAAACTTGTTAGAACCCTTCGCCGACCGCGTCCAAGTCTGCCCCAATCGCACCCTCTAGAGCGCCAGCGTCAAACGCATCCAGTTCGGCCGCAATGTCTGCCGCCACGTCGGAATCGGACGATTCCGGCATCCACGCTTCACCCTCCAGTGTCGCCGCGTGTTCGGCATCAAGCGTATAAGGCATGGCACCCACCTCGTCGTTCAAACGATCCCCCCAGAAATACAGAGCGCCGAATGCCAGAAGCGCAATGATTATGACCGTGCCGACTACCGGACCAACCGGTGATTTTTGTGCCTTAGGCGTTACGGCCCGGTTCTGATTTTCAAAAGAATTTTGTTCCATAGGTGTTATTATACTCGTTAGTTTTCGGTGTCAACCTCCACCTCTACATTCGCGTCCACGCTCGCCGACGCGCGCACAAGTGCGACCATCTCCCGCGCCACACCGATAAGTGCACGGTGCGCCGCTTTCACGCTTGCGACTGCCTTAGTAATAGCACTGCGGAGCTCTGCTTTGAGAGAAGCGGGATCACTCGTGTCATTCGCTCCTTCCACCACGTCAACTATCGCCTGTACATCTACTTTTGCTGTAACAATCAGGTCTACTGCCACAGCGAGAGACGCTTCCACTCCCGCCACATCGAGACCGCGGTCACTCAACTTCTCTATTCTGGACTCAATACGCCCGACCATAGTGTCAAAATAGCGTAGTGACACGGTAAGGCGATTCACAATGGCCCCGAGTTGCGCACGCAAAAGATTGTGTACGCGCGCGCGCAAGCCGTCACGCATTTCTTCACGTTTCTCTTGCATGTCTGCGCGCACATCAGCACGCCGTTCTTGTTCCTCAACGCGCATTTCCTTGCGCACTTCAATATTTGTTTCCGCCTTGACATCAGTGCGCACGTCTGCACGCCGTTCTTGTTCCTCGGCACGCATTTCCTTGCGAACCTCAACGGTAGCGTCTCTCTCCGCTTTGATGTCCGCGCGAATTCCCCTTTCTTCCTCGCGTCCTGCTTTAATTTCTTCTTTCACATCTCTTCGCTCACCGAATAAATTCGCCCGTATGTCTTTCAGTAACTGAAGAGGGCGTGCTTCTGTACGCTCCGCTTTCACTTCCGCCGTCGCCTCCGCGCCGGCACTCGCTTCCGCACTTGACTCCTCAGCAAACGCAACACTCCACGAAAACAATACAAGCGCCAAAGACAGCGCCACTGGAATTGCAAATCGTATACTCATAATTTTAAAGCTACATCTATTAACCAAATCATCATACCATACGGTACCAGAAAAAGGATACCTCGAGAGATTGATGAATCGTGGCGTGGCGTGGTACTATTCTCTTTAATGGTTGATTATAATGCATTATATACGCCAGGGGAACCGGATAAACTACTCGTTACCACCGTGATTGAAGTCCCCAGGGGTTCCATACTCAAGATTGAATACAATAGAGTAAAATGCGCATTTGAACTTGACAGGGTGGAACCAGATATATTCGCAAAACCATCTAACTACGGTTTTATTCCGCAAACGCTTGACGATGATGGGGACGAACTAGACACTCTCGTTGTTTCTCCTGAAGCAATCCCGACCGGCATTGTGGTGACAGCAACAATTCTCGGTATTCTAAACTTTGAAGACGACGGAGAGAAAGACCACAAAATTATCTGCGTTCCTGCAGATGATCGAGACAGCGGTAATCGGATACGGTCACTCGATGATCTCGGCGAACAGTGGAAAAACAAAGTGGAATACCATTTCAACACCTACAAAGACCTTAAGAAACGGGGCACCACGAAAGTATTGGGTTATGGATCGCCCCAAGATGCCGTTCGCGTCGTCAATGAGTGTATAGAGCGATACAATAAGAGATAACGGTGTCAGCTTGCTTCTCACCTTATCTTGGGGTTAGGGACTGCTTGTTTCACAAACGCAACTTTATTGCGTTTGTGAATTATATATTCCGCCACGACATACCGGGGATAGACGGCGCGAAAAAGGTTACATTCAAACGTTTTGCAAAATGTTAGAACGTTGTGACTGAAAGAGATGAGAACGCCCCGTACTTGTGCGCAGGGATTTGGACGAGCCGACGTTTTTATACTTATTCTTCTTTCTTGTCTCGCCGAAGCGAGGCGGAGGTGGATTTCTCCTCGCCCTCGAGGTCATCTTTCGGCTTTTCTTCCTTGACCTCTTCACTTTTTTCTTTTGTTTCGTCCGCAGCAGTGTCCGCGTCAGTCCGCGTGGAGTCTGCGTCTGTCTGCGTTATTTCAACTTCTCCACCCTCGTCCACCTTGGCAACTTCTTCGCCAGCCACTCCGCGAATGTCTATCTTCCAACCCGTGAGTCGTGCGGCAAGGCGCACGTTTTGCCCGCCACGACCGATTGCGAGCGACTGCTGATCCTCCGCAACCTGTGCCACAGCACGATTTTCTTCTTCAAAAAGTTCAAGCCCCAAGACCTGCGCGGGCTTCAGTGCTTCCTTCACGTATTCCGACGGCTCTTCCGACCACTCCACTATGTCAATTTTCTCTCCGCCGAGTTCCGAAGTAACCACCGCCACGCGCACCCCCCTCTGGCCAACAAGCGAGCCTACCGGATCCACGTGCGGGTCGTTTGAATAGACTGCAATTTTCGCACGGCTTCCGGGCTCGCGCACAACGCCTTTCACTTCGACGACGCCGGATGCAAGCTCGGGCACCTCCACCTCAAACAATTTTATTAAAAATTTCGGATGGGAACGCGAGAGGCGAATAAACGTGCCGCGTACGCCTTCGTCTACACGGAGAAGTAAAGCGCGTACGCGCTCGCCTTGCCGATAGCGCTCTCCCGGTATCTGCTCATCGTATGGAAGAATTGCCGTCGCACGGCCAAGATCTATGAAAAGATTGCCGCGCTCAAAGCGCTGAACGTGGCCTGTCACAATATCGCCCTCCCGCTCTCCATACTCCTCAATAATGGAGGCGCGTTCCGCTTCGCGAACCTTTTGCATAATGACCTGTTTCGCCGCCTGCGCTGCAATGCGTCCAAAGTCCTCCTTGGCTTCAAGCGGAAACGATATTTCCTGGTCAAGCTCGGCATCGCGCGTGATACGCCGCGCATCCTCCATCATAATGTGCTGTTCCGGATTGAAGCGAGAACGATGATCCTCCACGGACGCTTCGCTTTGCGAAGCGTCGGGCGAGCCGCCTTCGGCGGCTTTAGCCTCGTCCTCTGCCATGTCTTCCTCCTCCGGCATTCGGACCAGCGTCTTGTCTACCACAATTTTCGCCTGGCGGAACTCAACATCGCCAGTCTCGGCATTTATTTTTGCGCGAATAATTTGTCCGCGCTTGCCATACTCACGGCGATACGCAGCCGCGAGCCCTGTTTCAAGCGCCGCAAGCGCGCTCTCGCGAGAAATGCCACGCTCTTGTTGAAGATCTTCGAGCGCAGAATTTAGATTTTTTAGATCAAATAGGGCCATAGGATTTTTAGAAAGAATTACTAAGTTTCAATAGTCAACACATGTGCCAAGCTACAATATGAGGAAAATAACAAATCACAAATTCCAAATCCCAAACAAATTCAAATCACCGAAATCACAAATTCAAAACGGATACGTCTTGTTTGGTATTTAGTAATTGGAATTTAGATATTGTTTGTAATTTGGTGCTTGGAATTTAGTGCTTCTTGTATGAATTCATAGTATTCGTATGAGTTATAGGTCGGGACGCCATTGATTGATAATTTTATAATACAACGTCCCGCCTAAAGCGGGACTGAATATCAACTATTCAGTTGTAAAGGTAGTATATACCCACATGTATAAAAGTCAACCCGCACACTTACTTTGGCATAATTCTGCTTTTTCAATATATACAGTGTTTGACTTCGTGCTATCTCACAAAAAACGTTCTGCCAACCATAATCCGGTTGGCAGAATAAAAAGCAATGCCAAAGTAAGTGTGCGGGTCAACGCCCCAAATGTTTCGGGACGTTTCGAACTAAAATCACGGCTGAAAATATAAGCGTGCCGTTTGTTGCGTTCCCTCTGGGTCAAACCAACAGACCGCCGCTAATACGACTAGAACGATACAAAACACAGTTGGTATCTCTATATTCCACCACGTATTCGGTCGCCTCTGTCCGTCAATGAAGGTTGCGATACCGAACATTAAGGCAAGCATTCCGGGTAACCAAAACGCGGATGACTGCAGAGGCGCTGGCGGCACGAACGTCATGTATATGAACGCCGATGCGATAACAAAAAACAACGCGGCAACGGTTCTATTTGCAACTGCTATCATCTTCTCCCTCCTCATTCTCAAGCTTCTCCTACGTTCTTATAACAAAACAGCTTGCGATTGTCTAGCAGTGCTATAATTTCTCCATTGTGCATGTATATGTTCCCTACAAGCTAGAAGCTGGCACCTAGAAGCTATTTTATGTATGTAAGTGACACCCATCTCAAGTCCTTTCTAGCCGACGCGGGGCTCGTGAGTCAGAAAGATTTTGACACCGCCGAACGCGAGGCAAAAAAAGAAAAACGTCCTGTCGGAGAAATCCTCACGGCGCACAGCACGGTGAGCGAAGACGAGCTCCGCCGCACCTACGCATACATACTCGGCATTCCGTTTGTATCGCTAACTGGCACCATAATAAAATACGAGGTGCTCTCTCTCATTCCGGAACCAATCGCACGAAGAAACAACATCATAGCCTACAACCACAAAGACAATGAGCTTGAAGTGGCAATGCTTGATACCGACGACCTCGCAGCCATTGAATTCATAAAAAAGAAAACGCGCCTGAAAATTCTTCCTCGCCTCACTGATTCCGCGTCCATAAAGTACGCGCTGAAGCAGTACCAACAGTCCCTAAAAGACGACCTGGGCGAGGTTATAAAGCGCGAAACCGAAGCGCTTGAAAAAGAAAGTGAACAAGATATGGGTAATCTTAAACACATTGCAGAAGGCGTGCCCGCGGTGCGTATTGTGGATACGCTCCTTAGACACGCGAACGCGCAAGGAGCATCTGACATTCACATAGAGCCGCTTGAAGGCGCGCTTCTCATTCGCTACCGCATTGATGGAATTCTTCATGATGCGATGGAGTTGCCGAAATACGCGGCCTCGGCAGTCGTCGCCCGCGTGAAAGTGCTCGCGAACCTTCGCCTAGATGAAAAGCGCCTACCGCAAGACGGGCGTTTCGGCGCAGAATCCGCCGGCGAGCGCGTCTCATTCCGTGTTTCGGTCCTTCCAACATACTACGGAGAAAAAGTGGTACTCCGACTACTGCGAGAAAACCTCTCCGGCTTCACGCTGGAGTCCATAGGATTCCACGGCGCGGGGTTAGAGCGCATGCACGAAGCGATGCGCCATACCACCGGCATGATACTTACCACAGGACCAACCGGCGCCGGAAAGACGACAACGCTTTACACCCTCTTGGACATTCTGAATACGCCCAACGTGAACATATCAACCATTGAAGACCCGATTGAATACCAAATGGCGCGCATAAATCAGACACAGGTGAAGCCAGACATTGGTTTCACATTCGCAAACGGTTTGCGCAGTCTTGTCCGCCAGGACCCAGACATCGTTATGGTGGGCGAAATTCGCGACAAAGAAACCGCATCGCTCGCAATCAACGCCGCGCTCACAGGACACCTCGTCCTCTCCACACTCCACACCAACTCTGCCGCCGGCGCCATTCCGCGCCTTCTTGATATGGGCGTAGAGCCGTTCCTCCTCGTTTCTACGCTCCGAGTCGTCATCGGTCAACGTTTGGTACGAAAACTCTGTACCGAGCATGAACCACACGAGCTTACTCGAGACGAACAAGCCAGATTAGATCAAGTGACGGACGTCGGCGCAATTTTGCGCGTACTCAAAGAAGAGAAGGCGGTTGCGGGAAATGCCATATGGAAAAACATTGGGTTCGCAAAGCCAAAGGATACTACCGAATGTCCGTCCGGCTACAGTGGCCGCACGGGAATTTACGAAGTTCTTCCCGTCACCGATACCATAAAAGAGCTCGTTATGAAAAACGCCACAAGTGATGATGTTGAAAAACAAGCGAAATCCGAAGGCATGCTCACCATGACCGAAGACGGTATCTTTAAGGCCGCACAGGAAATCACATCCATTGAAGAAGTGCTGCGGGTGATAAACGAATAGGAAAGACACGCACACATTCAAAAATCCCAAAACACAAATATCCGAAAAAATCCAAATTACAAATCCCAAATTCCAAACAATATCAAAACTTCAAATTCTAATATACCAAACGTGTTTTGTTTTGTATTTTGTGCTTTGGTCATTGTGATTTGTTTGTGATTTGGTGCTTGGTGCTTGGTGCTTTGGATTTTAATGCTCATTTGGTGCTTAGAATTTTAGCGTTCGTTTGGTTCCTGCCTGCCCGCACACTTACTTTCGGTTTGCGCTTTGCGCGTTCTGGCTTTGCCAGAACAAACCGAAAGTAAGTGTGTGGGCCTGCCCCGTAGCCAGCGCGAAGCGTTGTGGTACTGGGGTGTTTTGTGTTTTTGCTCGTGTGGGGACATAACCTCTTTGCCGCACATGCGCACGATATACTTTAACGATGGCTCGTTTCACCTACACCGCCGAGAGGCAAGGCGGCGAAGTATACCGTAGCACCGCGGAGGCGGGAGATAGGTTTGAACTCTATCAGGTGGTGCGCCGCGAGGGCGGAAAAATACTTTCCATAGAGGAATACCGGAACGGGAATGTATTGTCGTTTGCATATTGGAACTCCAAAATTTCAAATGTTTCGGAGCAAAATAAGATTCTTTTCGCGAGAAACCTCGGTGCCATGCTCTCTGCGGGGCTCTCACTCGCGCGCGCGCTTGCCGTTATGGAGCGGCAGACAAAAAATCCAAAACTATCCGCAACAATTGCCGAGATCTTGGGAAGCGTGCGCCGTGGCGAATCCCTGCATGCGGCGCTTGAAAAATTTCCGCGTGTATTCTCGTCACTCTTTATCGCTATGGTACGCGCCGGAGAAGAGGGAGGAGAGCTTCCCGGAGCGCTCAAAACAATCGCAGACCAAATGGAGCGCGTGCATACGCTTAAAAAGAAAGTGCAGAGCGCGCTGATTTATCCAGCAATAGTAATAACAGCGATTATAGGCATCGGCACCCTCATGATGGTAGAGGTGGTACCCACCCTTGCGAACACGTTTGAAGAAATGAATGCGGACCTTCCCGCCTCAACGCAGGCAGTTATCGCAATCAGTAACTTTCTTGTGGAACACACGATTCTCGCGCTCGTGCTCCTATGTGTTGTGACTATCGGCATATACGCAGGACTAAAAAGTAAGGTGGGAAGACGACTGTTTGATAAAGCACTTTTGGGGACACCGGCGATTGGCACCATCGTGCGCGAGGTAAACGCCGCGCGCACCAGCCGAACGCTCTCGTCTCTCCTCTCTTCCGGAATAAACGTGCTCGCGGCACTTGAGATAACGGGCGAAGTTGTTCAAAATTCGTATTTTCGCGATGTCCTGGAGGACGCAGAGAGGCGCGTGAGCGCTGGCGAATCCCTCTCTGCGACCTTTTCTAAAAATGAACACCTCTATCCGCCGTTTGTTGGAGAAATGGTTTCAGTGGGAGAGGAGACCGGACAACTCACCGAGATGCTGAGGCGTCTCGCCGAATACTACGAAAATGAGGTAGACCGAAAAACAAAAGACCTCTCAACAATCATAGAGCCGTTTTTAATGGTGGCAATCGGCGGCGCCGTCGGCTTCTTCGCCATATCCATGATTTCACCGATTTACTCTCTGTCAGAAAACATTTAGAAAAACAAGAAGCTTGCCCAGCACCTTTCCCAATCTTTATGACTCACTTCGCAAAAAAGACAGACTCACAAATCATCTTCATGTCCGCGCAAACTTTGCTGCGTTAAATTTGAGATGGGTTCTGTTTTTCTTAACCCAGCACCATTATTGACAATGAGATCGCCTATCAACAAAAATAAAAAGCTCTGTAAGCAACGCGTATCAACCGTTATTAGAAAGACAATAATGGTGCTGTGGTTTAGACGATGCGCAATCGATGCTTCAAGAGGCATCACCCTCCTTGATACCCTCGTCGGCACAGCGCTAATGCTCGTTGTGTTTCTCGGCCCAGCAACAAACTTTGGCTTTGCCGAAGGAAACGGGTATGTATAACTCATTGCACGTAGAAGAACGAACGGTTGCTGTGACTGCGTTGCGCGTCTCGGCAAAAATACAGAAGCCAAAGTTTTTGCACGGGCTTACCTTGCGACACTCTCGCGGAGTGACGTTGCTGGATACGCTCGTAGGAACCGCATTAATGCTCGTCGTGTTTTTGGGAATCGCGGCGGCGTTTCAGCTGTCCGTAAACGTAGTGACCAACAACAAGGCGCGGGCGGGTGCCATCGCACTTGCGAACGAGCGCATGGAATACTTGCGCTCTCTTTCGTATACGCAAATAGGTGTCATCGGAGGCATACCTGCCGGCAATGTGCCGCAAGAGGAGGAGGTTTTCTTAAACAGCATCTCATACACACGCCGCACTATCGTACTCTATTCAGACGACCCCAATGATGGACTTGGAGAAGACGATGAAAACGAAATTACCGCCGATTACAAAACGATGCGTGTGGAGGCAGAGTGGATGTCGCGGCAAGGAGCGCGTAGCGTCGCCCTTGTGGGACGCGTGTCACCGTACGGCGTTGAAACCGATGTTCCTGGCGGCACGCTCGTTATAGGCGCGGTAAACGAAGCGGCCGCGCCTGTATCAAACGCGCAAGTGGACATCATTAACACCACGACGGCACCCGCAATAAGCATCCGCACATTTACTAACGCGGATGGAATGGTGAATTTCATCGGCGCTCCCGCGGCGAGTGACTACCAAATCACGGTGTTAAAGCCAGGCTATTCAAGCGCGCAAACGTATCCGGTCTCCGTAGAAAATCCAAACCCAGACCCGCGACATCTCACGGTTGCGGATGATCAAACCACCTCGGCAGTATTTGCAATTGACTACATCTCAACAAAAACCGTTGAAATGTTCTTATATGACGTGAACGGGGTGTGGACCGATGAATTCAACAACGACGAAAAGCTCGCACTCATGCAAGACACTGAAGTGAGTGGCGGACGGATACGTGTAGCCGGCTCGGCGCCATACCCCCCCTCCGCATCCGCGCAATCAATCGCTATCACTCCGCAGAATCTTACCGGCTGGAAAACGCTCTCGTGGAACGACTCCGAGCCGGGAGAAACGGAGGTCTTCTACCATATATATATGGGCGATGGAAGCGCCCCTGTGCCGGAAAGCGCCCTCCCGGGAAACGACGTGGGATTTACCAATTCTCCAGTTGATATTTCAAGTGTTTCCCACACACAGTATCCAAGTATCCGCGTCCATGCGGTCTTAATGGCGGAACCGCCGGCAGGAATTCCTGCCGTAGATGAGTGGACGGTCAACTATACATACCGTGAGTCTGCCCCGAATAAAACGTTTACGCTCCGCGGAAACAAAGCGATAGGAAACAACCCTTCCGTATATAAGTACGACGAGGAGCATATAACCGGAAGCGACGGCAGAATTACACTTCAAAACATGGAGTGGGATACGTATACGATTCGCGTTGCGAGCACTACAGGATACTCGCTCTACGAGGCATGCGCGCCGCAACCGGAAGTTTTGTCGCCGGGTACCACGCAAGCAACAGAAGTCTTTATCGTATCGGCAAGCGCCCACTCTCTCCTTATAGACGTGCGCGACAATGCGGGTACGCTTTTGACGAACGCGTCGGTGCGACTGACGAAATCCGGTTACGATGAGACAAAAAACACCAGTGCGTGCGGGCAATCATACTTCGGAGGCCTTACGGAGAGTACCTACGGTACAACAATAACTAAAGCCGGATTTCAGGAACATTCCACGAACATAGACGTGAACGACGCGACGCGTCTCTCCGTCGTCCTAAACCCACTATGAACCGCGGTTTTTTTGCAATGAGTTTCGTGAGGCAACACAGAGAGCCATGCTATGAAAGGTGTCGGGGGCTCACGTTGATAGAAACACTTGTGTGGATAGCGGTATTCACCGCCGCCATGATTGCAATCGTTACAACACTCCTTTATTTTTACAAAACAAACAGATATGCGATTGAGCAGGCCACTGCGGTTTCCTCTGCCCAACGCGGGTTGGAACAAACCGTGCGCGTCATACGAGAAAGCGCGTACTCAAGCCAGGGAGCGTTTCCCATTCACTCCATCGCGGAGAATGACTTTGTATTTTATGCCGATGTGGACACCGATGCCCTCATTGAGCGCGTGCATTACTATCTTGACGAAACGAATCTCATGCGCGGCATCGTAAAAGCAACAGGAAACCCGCCGGATTATACTGAACCAGAAACGGTGTCGGTGCTCGCCGATAACGTGCGCAATGTTGCCCAAGACATCGTTACGTTCCGCTACTTTGACGAACTGGGGAGTGAGATAACAAACTATGACAACTGGACCGCGGTGCGCTTCGTTGTGGTAACGCTCGTTGTGAATGTTAACGAGACAGCGCTTCCGAACGAACTCACGCTTCAGTCGTCTGCGTCGATAAGAAACTTGGCGGGAAAATAAATTAGTACGTAGTTCGTAGAACGTAGAGCGTAGAAATAAAATCCAACCATAAACTAGTTTGTAGAAAGTGGAAGGTAGTAAAATTAAACAAGAGATACTCTTATGCGTCCTCTACAATCTACAATCTACAATCTACGTTCTAGTTCACGGGGTGTCACCGTCCTCCTTGTTCTCGGTTTTATGGGCGTCTTCGCCCTCATCCTCGGGGCACTGGGAAGCTACGCGCTCACGCAGGCAAAATACGGGCGCGCCATTTACGCCCGAGAAGTTGCGCAGAACGCCGCCGAAGCGGGGCTAGAGTATTACCGATGGTTCCTCGCACACAATCCGGAAATTATGGAAGGCGGCGCGGGGTTGGTGAGTCCGTACACCTACACCTTGAGCGACCCCGAGGGCGGGGAACTTGGCAGCGCCGAGATAACCGCATCGGCACAATTGCAGTGCGGTGCCGTACAGTGGGTTGATATTGTTTCCGAGGGACGCGCAAACGCAAACCCTATATTCCCGCGTACGCTTTCAGCACGATATATGCAGTATTCCGCGGCAGAGTACTCATACGTTGTGAACACGAACGTGTGGGCTGGATCATCACGCACTATTCGCGGACCGTACCACTCAAACGGCGGCGTGCGCATGGACGCAGTACACAATTCCGATGTCATGAGCTCCGTCGCATCGTGGACGTGTGACGCAGGTCCCGGATGTCCCTCTACGCAAGCGGGAGTTTTCGGGGTCGGTTCTAACCCCGCACTTTGGACGTACCCGGTTCCAAGTATCGATTTTTCTGCGATTGGTGTAAATTTTACCGACTTGGAAACACGTGCGGAAACCGAAGGAGGTATTCACTATGGTCCCGCAACGGGAAGCGTAAATAATCGGGGTTATCATGTGATTTTTAATGCAGACGGCACGGTTACGATTTATCGCGTAACGGGAACAAATGGCTACTTAAGTTATTCAAGTCAGTGGGGGTACCAAACGCAGTACAGCATCATCACCGGACAAACACTTCTTGGCACGTTCGCAATTCCTCCCGCGTGCTCACTTATGTTTTTTGAAGACCGTGTGTGGGTTGAGGGAACGGTCAATGGCAAGGTGACGCTTATCGCCGCAACGCCGGACGATTCCAGCACTGCTCCCGATATCTACTTGAACAACAATATTTACTATGCTTCGTATGATGGGAGCGACGGACTCACACTCGTCGCCGAACGCAACGTTCTTTTGCCGCTTGTCATACCGGATGTTATGGAAATCCACGGCATCTTCGTCGCACAGAGTGGCCACTACGGGCGCGACTACCACAGCACCAGTTGGCTCCCATCACAGTATGACCCATATGCAAAGCGGGATACGCTCACAACTATAGGCACCGTGATTTCAAACGGTCGCACCGGAACCTCATGGACGGACGGCAACGGTTTCCAAACACGCAACGACTACTACGACCAACGGCTCGCATTTTCTCCACCACCATTTACTCCAATCACTTCAACGGATTATCGGTTTGCTTTGTGGAGAGAGAAATAACGCTCCGTCGGCGCACCTGCTTGGGAGACCGCTCACGTCCAGCACCACTTTTTGTGTACAAAAAGTGGTGCTGGGCTCCGCTACGATTAAGTCTCCCAAGCGGGTGCGCCTCCTCCACTTAGGGTGGTGGATGCAGAATTGCCAGTGTGTCTGTATATGGCAAGGCAAGGCCTTGCCATGGACACAAATCACCAAGTAAAAACGGACCGCCAGTCGATCCCCGCGCACAAGCGCTGGGCATTCTCGGCGCATACCAGTAAGATGGTACAATCGTTTTATGTCAAAAGTGGTTGTCGTTGCAAATTGCCCAGCACCATTTTGCAGACCATGCAAACTGCAAAATGATGCATGGATGCTCGAAAATGTAATCTCGCTTCGCTCGAACATTTTCGGCAGAAAATGAATCTGTATGATTGATAAAACAACTATCGTAGCGAATTGGAAGATGAATCCGCCTTCGTTAAAGGAGGCGAAAAAGTTGTACGCAGCAACAAAGAAAGCGGCAGTGGGGGCGCGCGGAGTTAGGGTAGTCGTGGCACCCCCGGCGGTATTTTTATCTCCACTCGCGAAGGGAAGGCGCGGGCGGAATGCCGCGTTTGCAGTACAGAACGCACATTTTGAAAAAAGTGGCGCGCACACAGGAGAGATATCATACGCGCAGGCGAAAGATACGGGGGTGGCGTACGCAATCATCGGGCACGCGGAGCGGCGTGCGGCGGGAGAAATGAACGATGATGTACGCAAGAAAGTTGCGGCAGCGCTCACTTCCGGCGTTGTGCCAATCATTTGCATAGGAGAAAAAGAACGCTCGGATTCCGGAGAATATTTTGGGGTCGTAAAAGAACAGTTGCACTCCGCATACACGAACGTGCCGCAAAAAAGAATAGCGAGCACTCTGGTTGCTTATGAGCCGGTATGGGCCATCGGCGCGGAGGAAGCAATGAAGCCGAACGACATGCAGGAAATGGTGATTTTCATACGGAAATGCATCGCTGAGATGTACGCTCCCGCGCAGGTCAGCACGTTCCCAATGATTCTTTACGGCGGCGCGATAGACGCGGGAAACGCGCGCGATATGCTCGCACAGGGCGACATTGGAGGTTTCCTTGTCGGCCGCTCGAGTACGAATATTAAAAAAGTAACGGCCCTTTTTAATGCGTTACGTTAACGAGCTGCCGGCCGAGCGATTGCACGGCAAGCGCGTTTTGGTGCGCGCGGGATTTGATGTTGCGCTTACAGATGGAGAGGTGTCGGAAGTGTTTCGTATTGAAAAAGGGTTGCCCACGTTGAAACTTCTGAAAGACGCGGGCGCGCGCGTCGTTATTCTCTCACATATAGGGCGCAAACCGGAAGACACAAACGCGCCAGTTGCGCGCGCGCTTAAAAAATTTCTACCTGTGATATATGTGCCGGATATTTCCGGCACACAAGCACGCGCCGCAGTAGAGGCAATGAAAGAGGGCGATGTCCTCCTCCTTGAAAATCTTCGCCGCGACGAGCGCGAGGTGGCGAACGACGGGCTCTTCGCGGGAGAACTCGCGCAACTCGGCGACCTCTATGTAAACGATGCATTCTCAAACTCGCACCGCGAGCACGCATCCATGGTGCGCCTTCCCAAGCTACTTCCATCATACGCGGGGCTCTTGCTTCGCGACGAAGTAGAACACCTTGCGAAAGCGCTGAAACCGCCGAGGCCGTCGCTTGCGATAATCGGCGGCGCAAAATTTGAAACGAAAGACCCTGTCATACAGTTGTTTCTCCAAAGTTACGACGATGTATGCGTCGTCGGCGCCATCGCAAACGATGTCTTGAAAGCACGCGGCTTTCCGGTGGGACGCTCGCGCGTTTCAGAACACGCGCCGGATGAAAAAGTGGCAAATCATCCGCGCCTTCTCGCGCCGGACGATGTGGTGGTGGAGCGCTTAGACGGGCAGGTATTAACCAAAAAACCGAGGGCAGTCCTTGAGGACGACCTAATCGCAGATATCGGACCAGAGAGTGTAGCAGAGCTCGCTCCACTTATTGAAAAAGCAAAGTTTATTCTCTGGAACGGCCCGACGGGGATTTTTGAGCATGGTTTTAATGCGCAAACACAAACAATTGCCGAGTTCATCTCCAAGAGTGGCGCCGAAAAAATTATCGGCGGGGGGGACACCATCGCCGCAATAGAAAAAGCCGGCGTGCCGCTCAAAAACCTCGGCTTCGTCTCAACCGGCGGCGGTGCCATGTTGGAGTATTTGTTAAAGAGAACGCTACCCGCAATTAAAGCCCTCGGCTGATTCCCTGTGTGGGTTGAACTCCCACAGACCGCGACGCCAACAAATCGGCATCGCGGTTATTTTTTGTCGATAGCGAGCTGTACACTTTTACTCACCATGGTGAGTAAAAGTGTACACACCAAAAATCACTGCGTTTTTGTAGCACGGATTTTTTCTGCGAGAGCGGCAAGTTCCGCGTCGTCAGCACGCTTGTAGTCGTGCGAGGAAATGTGACCCTCGTACACTTCAAAATATTTGTCCACGTCGCTGCTTCTTTGTTCCCATGTATCGCTTTTTGTTCCATGAAGCGGGAATAACTTTACGTGAATATGGTCCACACCAAACCCTTCAAACACCAGTCCGGTGCGGTCTACGTCATCAAACGCGGCGTCTATTTTCTTCGCGACCTTTTTCGCGGCAGAAAGTAGAGCGTTGGAAATCTCGTCCGGTAAATCAGCCACATAGCTTGGATGGTGTTTTTTGGTGATAACAACGGAAACGCCCTCGGTATTCGGAAAGATACTTAGAAACGCGAGGTGTTTCTCGTCCTCCCATATTGTGTGTCCCGACGCTTCGCCAGAAACTATTTTGCAGAATATGCAATTGGAAGACATATCGCATAGCGTATAATGCAAAGCCATGCCAGGCAATACCGATATCATTCGGACACTTTTGGAAAAACGCGGAATAACGAAAGTGGATGATGTTGAGATATTTCTTAATCCAGATTATGAGCGCGACACACACGATCCCTTAGCGTTTCTCGGTATGGAGCGAGCGGTTTCACGACTGCTCGCGGCCATACAAGGAGGAGAGCGTATCGCGATATACGCCGACTTTGACTGCGACGGCATTCCGGGCGCCGCACTTTTCCACGATTTTCTCAAAAAAGTCGGGTACGAAAACTTCATCGTGTACATTCCGCATCGCGACCGAGAGGGATACGGATTCCATAAAGGAGCAGTGGAAAAGCTCGCGGCGGACGGCGTGTCGCTCATCATTACCATAGATGTCGGAGGTGGAGCGGCTGACACGGTGCGTTTTGCAAAAGAAAAAGGAATAGACGTTATCATTGCCGACCACCACGAAATTACGGGTGTAATACCGGACGCCGCCGCGTTTCTCAATCCGAAGCTTGGCGTGTACCCGTTTCCGGACCTCTGCGGCACGGCGGTAGCGTGGAAGTTGGCGTGTGCCACTCTTACAGAGGGACGCAAACGCAACTTACTTGCGTTTGCGAGTGTGGCAGAAGGGTGGGAAAAGTGGCTTCTGGACCTCGTCGCTATAGCCACCGTCGCAGACATGGTTCCGCTCGTCGGAGAAAATCGCGCGCTTGCACATTTTGGATTAAAAGTACTCCGCAAATCCCCGCGCCTCGGTATTCGCGCGCTCTGCACCCTCTTGCACATACGCCAGAATGAGCTCACCGAAGATGATATTGGTTTTTCAATCGCCCCGCGTATTAACGCCGCGTCGCGCATGGACGAGCCGGAGCTCGCGCTACGCCTCCTCACCACGCAAAGTCCCGATGAGGCCGAACGTATTGCGCAGAAACTTGAACGCCTGAACACATCCAGAAAAGGCGTCGTGGGGGCCGTGGTGCGCGAAGCAAAACGAAAAGTACGCGCCCGCTTTACGAAAGAAGAACGTATTGTTGTTGTCGGTAACACCGAATGGAAACCCGCACTATTGGGGCTCGCGGCAAATTCCGTGCTAGGGGAGCGCACGGGTGTTGTATGTTTGTGGGGGCGCGACGCGAACGGTACCATAAAGGGCTCATGTCGCTCCGACGGCTCCATATCCGTCACAGAACTTTTTGCAAACGCGCACGATGCGCTTCTGGAATACGGCGGACATAAAGCATCCGGTGGTTTTTCCGTTTCCGCAGAACATATTCACACCCTACACGAAACACTCGCGCGTGCCGCCTCCGGCGTTCGGCAAAACGCACCGGAAGAAAAAGCCGCGTGGGATACAGCAATTTCGTTACCCAACTGTTCGTGGAACCTCCTTCAAGAACTCTCGCGTCTTGCGCCGTTCGGCATGGGAAATCCCAAACCCATTCTGCGGATCTCCGGCGGCTCTGTATCGGCAATGCGCCGATTCGGAAAAGCGAAAGAACATATTGAAGTGTCGTTAGAATGCAAAACGTCGGGGCACACGGTGCGCTGTTTTCAATTTTTCACTTCACCGGAGAGTTTCTCTGCGCCGCCAACTCCGGGACGTTCTGTTGTCGCGCTCGCAACACTTGAGCGTGATTCGTATCGTGGAGCGAACGCACTTGCGCTTCGCGTTACCGACCTTTTACTCGCGTAAAAACGTCGGCTCGCCCCATCCCCACAGAGGAGGCGAGCCGAACCATGGCGTTTTTGTCTCCAATAGGAGCGGCCACCGGCCGCACAAATCACGATTGCGCCGAGAACGCCCTGTACACAAGCACAGGGTGTTCTCGGCGCATTCCAGTAATACAATGTACTCATGCAACAACTGTCGATAAAGGAGTGTGTGCGCTTCGGCTGGAAAACGTTCAAGAAAAGGCTATGGTTTTTTGTCGGCGTATATGCTGCATACTTCTCTATTATCGGAATCATTTCACTCGCGACAGACGGGGCAGAGTCTAGAGAGGTACCGGCCGCGCTCAATATTGCCGTCATACTTGCATCCATAGCAATCGGCACAATAATAGAAATCGCGCTCGTCAATCTTGCGCTTAAGGCACACGAGAACGTTGGGTCAATAAAACTCTCCGGGCTTTTTTCGCCCATGCCGTTCTGGTACTATCTTGCGGCAAAAATTTTAATTGGTATCGCGGTCCTTTTCGGACTTATTCTTCTTGTCGTCCCAGGCATCATTCTCACACTCATGTTCGCGTTTGCACCGTACATCGTTGTAGATCGTGCACTTGGCCCTATTGGTGCGCTAAAAGAAAGTATACGCATCACAAAAGGGTATAGGTGGACACTTCTAGGAGTGGTTGTTGTTCTCGGGCTTCTGAATGTCGCCGGAGCACTCGCGCTCTTTGTCGGACTCCTCGTTACCCTGCCAGTTTCAGCACTCGCATTTGTGCACGTATACCGAACACTGGAACACCGAGCGAGTGAAGTGGTCCCGACATCAACATAGGCATGTCGATTATTCTATACACCGACGGTGGAGCACGTGGGAATCCAGGCCCAGCCGGTGCAGGTATCGTTGCGTACGAAGGGAATAAAAGATTGTTCGAGCACAAGAAATTTCTTGGGGATAATCGTACGAATAATTGGGCGGAGTATGGGGCAGTGATACTCGGACTTGAGGAAGCAAAAAAACGCGGGTTAAAAGGAAAGGAAATAGAGATACGAATGGACAGCGAACTCATCGTTCGCCAGATGAACAACGAGTATCAAGTGAAAGAAGAAACGCTTTGGCCGCAGTATATGAAAGTGCATAATCTTTTGGTGGCGCACTTTCCAAATCATCGCTTTGTGCACATACCGCGCGAAAAGAATGCGGAGGCGGACGCGCTCGTCAACGAGGCAATAGACATGCTCTAAAAGACACTCGGGAGACTTGTTTTACACACTACACATTTGGGCCGACCGGACCAAATGTGTAGTGTGTGCAAATGTGGTTTAAACCGCGTATTCCACTAACGCAAGAACTTGCGTTAGTGGAAATAGACAAAAGTGGAATAGAGTGGATAATGGGGAGTTATGCAACAGATACTTGGTTTTATAGATTTCATCCGAGAACGCGGCGTCATGGGGCTCGCGATCGGCTTTGTTTTGGGTGGCGCGGTCTCACGCGTTACCACGTCATTTTCTGCCGACATCATTAATCCGACCCTCGTCTATCTTTTCGGCGGCACCCAGCGACTTGCGGATGTTCACTTGGGCACTATCGCGATAGGAAAATTCATAGGAGCAGTCGTTGATTTTTTTGTTCTTGCGCTCGCGGTATACCTTATATTCAAAGTGCTCGGTCTCGCGAGCTTGGATAAGCCGCGCGCATAATCTATTATTCCCGCCAATGGGCGTGCGTATTTTTTGGGCGACAGTCGTCGGCTTCGCGGCCGGTGTTTTTCTTGCGTCATTTGTTTCACTCGGATGGGCCGCGACAGGCGGGGTGTTGTTGATCGCTGGCGCGATTGGTGTGTTTGCCGCGCTTGATGCCAAGACGAGAACAAGTGCGGCGTTGTGTGCCGTATTTTTTCTGGCCAGCGCCGCTGGAATCGCTCGCATGCATCTCGCGGACTCTCCGCGAGATGCGGCATTAGACCAGCGACTTGGTCAAGAAGTAACCCTAGAGGGTGTCGCGGTTAGAGAACCGGACGTGCGAGAGAATAGCACGCGCATTCACATACAAACAGAGGTACATGGTGCTACAGAGTCGCTTGGAGTGCTTGCGGTAGTCCCCCTCTATAGCACCATTGTGTACGGCGACAAAGTTAGTGTCACCGGCACACTAACTCTTCCGGAGCGTTTCGAAACGGACACGGGCCGCGCGTTCAACTATCCGGCGTTCCTAAAAAAAGACGGCATACTGTACACGCTCTCGTTCGCACTAGCAGAAAAAATCGGCGAGAACGAGGGAAATTTATTTGTAAAAAACGTTCTCTGGATAAAACAAAAATATCTGGAAGGACTTCAGCGCGCGCTTCCCGAGCCGTCCGCCGCGCTTGCGGGAGGCATCACGGTGGGGGATAAACGCGCGCTCGGCGGAGAACTTTCAGACATGTTTCGCACGACAGCACTCATTCACATTGTGGTCTTGTCCGGCTACAACATTATGGTTGTTATTAACGCACTTTCCAAAATGTTCGCGTGGGCGCCGCAGAGCGTTCGCTTCGGTGTCGGCGGCATGGTGGCAATCTCATTTGTCATCATGACGGGTGCCGCGGCGCCTTCGGTGCGTGCCGCGGCAATGGCAATTATCGGTATGGCTGGGCGCGCCACAAAACGTACCTACCTTACCATTCGCGCGCTAGCATTCGTTGCATTCGGCATGATTCTGTGGAACCCATACGTCCTCGCTTTTGATCCTGGGTTTCAGTTGTCCATAGCCGCCACGTGGGGCATCGTTATGTTAACGCCAAACATTCTGCCTTTCTGCGCGCGCTTGGCACGCTGGCCCAGAATACAAGAAATCGCGGCTACAACGATTGCAACACAAACAGCCGTGCTCCCGCTTCTTCTCTATCAGAGTGGCGCGTTCTCGCTCTTTTCACTCCCTGCCAACATGCTTGTCCTAGCGGCACTACCCGCCGCAATGTTTTTCTCCATACTCGCTTCCATCGCAGGACTCGTGTTTGGCCTGCCTGCCCTCGGCGCAGTCGAGTGGCTCGCGCCCACTGTCGCACTGCCGGCACACCTGCTTCTTTCATACTTTGTGGGAGTAGCCGATTTTTTGGCTCATCTGCCGCTTGCGAGTATTCCGCTCGGTACATTCAACTTCGTGTGGGTCGTGGCCGCCTACGCGGCGCTCTTATGGTATGTGCGCCGCAAAAATTCAGGGTCCAGCGCAAAATGAAATCGCGGCGGAGCATGTGTTCTCCGCCGCAGTAGGATTACTTATCTTCAGTCTCGTCTACATCATCGTCCTCGTCCCCATATTCGCCCCCGTCATCACGCTCCTGCACATCGGGGTCGCCCGTAGGGATGCCGGCCTTTTTCTTGAGTTTTTCCAGCCACGCCGTCTTTCCGAGACCGCATTCATTCGCTTTTTCACAGATGTCGTTTACCGTTTCCCCAACGTCCTCTATGTATCCGCGATCTATAAACAAACCAACCGCATTCGCGAGTGTTTCAAGACGCGCAGACGCACATATGTCTCGTGGTTCAATACCCATTGCATATGCCCCGAGCACATACAAGATCTCCTCTCTGTCTTCCTCTTCTTTACTTTTCTCGGCCACGCTCGTTTCGCGGGTCATACGCGCCTCCCATGAGCACGCTTCGTCTACTGTAATTCTGCACGAACAAACCCCCTTGGTCAATTTGTCCGTGTTTGTACGAACTCGCTGAAAATCACGACAGGGCGCTCTCAAATCGCGCTTCCACCACACCCCAGTTCAAATTTTTAAGAAATGCTTCAATGTGCTTCATTTTTTCCACCGGCAGATAATCCACCATGTAGGCATGCTCCCACATATCCATCGCGAGAAGGATCCGAACGTCGGCGAGCATGCCTAGCTCGTGGTCAACCGTCCACCACACGTGCGGCGTCTTTCCTTTCTTGTCCCAACAGAGAGTTGCCCAACCGCTCCCGCGCGACATCCCGACTTTTTTGAAGTGCGTCAAGAAACCGTCCCACGAACCATATTTCTCCACGAGTACTTTCTCAAGCGCGCCTCCTGTGGTCTGCGAAGTCGAACCACCTTCCCACTGTGGAAAATAAAATTCGTGCATGCGCATGCCATTAAACTCAAAACCCATGCGGCGACGTGTGGATTCAATCGCGAACGCGTACTTTTCAGCGTCCTCATTCGTTAAATCCGCAATCTGCTCACGCAAAAGATTAATGTGTTTTACGTATCCTTGGTAGAGACCGAGATGCGCGTCGATTTGTTTTTCCGAAATTCCATCAAGGGCTGGTAGGGAGAAGCTTTTTGGTTCGTAGGTGTGCATATTTTAAATTAAAAATTAAGAATGAAAAAGTAAAAATTGCAGTTTAAAATGTAAAACGTCCGCTGTCGTTACAATTTGGATAATTTTTAACTTTTAATTGTCGTTTTTACTTTTTCCTTTTTAATTTTTATCAGCTCGACCACCGGTTCTCCTCGCTTCCGCTCGGAGCCCGTCGATCCTTACAGGATCAGTATACCTTCTGGATATTTTGTTCGCACTACGTGCTCCAAAATACCTCAGAAGGTCTTGCGGCGTGCCCCCGGCACGCCTCACCCGCCTCGCGGTCTGTCACGCATATTCGCCTGCTGGCGAATTGCGCGATCCCGCCTCGGCGCCGACGCGCCTCCGGCCTTGCGAAGCTACGCTTCGCTCGCTTCTCGCCTACTGGCTCGGCATCGCTCCGGCCGAGCAGTCGTCTATGCAGAATGGTCAACCATTCCGCATCAGCGACTGCGTCACAGCTCTAGTCCTCGCCGTCGCTCGGACTCGGTCGTGACCACGCCTCGCGGCCTCGCCTGCTGGCTCGGCATCGCTCCGGCCGAGCAGTCGTCTATGCAGAATGGTCAACCATTCCGCATCAGCGACTGCTCCCCATCATCATTATGTGAATGCCTGGCCAGGTGTCAAGCGGCTGAAGTGTTACTATGCACTGGTAGGGTACGCCCGTGAGCCCCAAAAGCCATTGGCCGGCGCGGCGCGGCGGACTAAATAAGTACGTTTTAGTGGAAGGCGTCCAGATGAAATCGCCACCACGTGGCGGTCCGACGCGCACAAAAATGGCGTTGTTGTAGCATGGTCTAATGAGCGAAATCTGTCCACCGAAGGGAAACGCGTGAACAAACAGGGGAGCCGACAGCGTGAATAGACACGCGCAAAATATGATACCTGAAATAGTGCGCGTCATATGATTCTAGTATACCACTAGCGTACACATCATGAAATCCAAATTACAAATCCCAAATTCCAAACAAATTCAAAACACCGAAATAACAAATTCAAAACGGGCATGTCGTGTTTGGTATTTGGTAATTGGAATTTAGACATTGTTTGTAATTTGGTGCTTGGAATTTTAATGTTCGTTTGGTACTTGGAATTTTAGCAGTCGTTTGATTCCTGCGACTTGGATTTTGCGTTATACTACTCTCATGTGGCTTCAGAACCATTCACTCCTTCCAATCATAGGTGGCGTGGCGGCGCTCGTCCTAGTCGGGCTCCTCATAGTATCTTCGCGCACCGCACATAATCCCCCCCCGTATGCGACCACATGGGGAGGAACGAGTGGCATATATGTACCCGCCCTATCTGCGCCTAAGCGTGACATTTCCGATTCGTTTGTACAACTCTCGCCGTTTCAATACAGTCCGCCGCTTCCGGCTCTGTCTGCTCCAGATGAGAATAAGCCTGAGAAAGATGTGCTCGATGTATACACGCTCCTTCTATCTTCCGTACGCCCGTCTTCGTACCCAGTTCTTGCCACAGAAGACACCTCTTTTCTTGACGAAATATACTCGCTTGTTCCGCAGGGGCTTCGCGCCGTTTCTGAACCGCCGGATCGAAGCGACGAGGAACACGTGCTCTATGAATACGGCAACGAGGTTGGGTCCTACATACATGCATACGAAGCCTCGTACGGCACGCGCGCAGTTTCTATTTTAAAAGACTTTTACGCAGACCGCGAAAATACCACGAAGGAGGAGGAGGTGCGCCGCCTTGGACTTTCAATAGCACATGTCGGAGAAGAGATGCTCGCAATGGTATTTGTTCCAGAGAGCCTTTCGGGCATGCACGCTCTTATCGCAGAGCGGTATAAAGACGCGGGAAGTAAATTGGGTGCGATTACCGGAGCGCAAAATGATAGCGAACTCCTTGACCATATTAATGAATCCAACGCCGCCGCCGATTCACTCGTCACCGCCGTAGTAACGCTCGCCACATTTTTTTCCGTGGCAGAAATATCCTTCTCCTCCCACGAGCCGGGGAGTGTGTTCACGTTTTCACCAGCAACCGCGTTTTGAGCACCGCCGCGTAATTTGGGCGTGATACCATAGAAGAATGGGAGAATTACACGTTCGTAAACGTGCCCCGTTAAAGACACCGCCTCTAACGAGACGTGGATCCATTACAACTACCGCCGCCGTGGCTATCGCCGCTCTTCTTGCGGCACTCGGCTGGCAAATGGCGGAGTTGCAGGGACCAAGAAAGGCGCTTCAATACGCAGTCCACGAAGAGACCCCTTCGTTTTTACTTACCGCACCTAGAGAACAACAAGCGGACAATGTGGACTGGAAAAAATTGCTCGCCGCGTATGGCGAAACCGAGAGCACCACAACCAAAGAGCGTATATATACATCCCCAGACGACGAACTCCTTACGTACGCCGGGGAAGTTATCGGCATACAGCTCTTAGGACAATACATAGCGCTGAAACAAGCTGAAACATATACGGAAGACAAGGGGAATCTCATAGGAAAAAGTGTGGCACAAAGCATGCGATACACACCACACTTTGAGCGCTACAGTGCGGAGTCATTCACACTCACTCCCGACATTTCCCACGAGAGCGCTCTCGTGTATCGCAATCTCCTCCGCGAGGCGCTTATGCCGCTTTTTGAAAATCGCGTATCGGAGTTTGACCTGTTCGCGCGCTACATTGAAACAGAGGACCCTGCATACCTTGCAGATTTGATGCCGATAGCAGAGAAATATCGCGTCGCGGCTGAACACGCCGCAGAAGTTACCGTGCCCAAAGACGCAGGAGACAAACACGCTCGTGTTGTGAACGCGCTCATCGCGTTCGCGGCAGTGCTTGAGGGAATGGCAAACCACGGCACCGACCCGTTCGCCTCGGCGGTTCTCCTCCAAACGTATAACGCCGTGGAGCGTGAGGTCTTCTACTCGTTTGACGCGCTCGCCACATACTACGTGCGCAAAACCGAATAGTATGAATAACACAAGGAACTCATAGCGGATTTTGACCAGCTCGGACTATGAAAAAAGCAAACAATACAGTCTCGTCTCGCGGCTGCGCCGCACAAAACTCTGCTGCGGGCATGCAGACGGCCTCTCACCGTGCCTTGGGCACGTCGTCAAGCCCGTCTTTGACCCTCGCGACGAGTTTTGTGCGGTTCGCTCGCGATCAAAATCCGCTATGAATTCCAGAGTATACATACTAATGCTCGCGCTTCTTGCTACTCCGGCGTTCGCGTCTGCACAAGACGCCACACAGCCTCCAACGCCCGCAACGGAAGATTACCAGTTTCAGCGAGAAGGAATATTCGGCTGTAACCAGACGGGCTCGTACTCCATGAGCGTGGGCGCGCTTGCCGCGCGCGGGAGCATCTATGTACCCGTCAACGATGCGGCCGTAACCCTTAACACCGGCTACCTCATTTATAAAGAATGCGTATTGGACGGCGTTATCAAAAGACAAGTAGAGAGCCTCACGTCGGGATTAGCGAAAAAGCGAATTACCGATGCGGTATCAGGGCGTGGCGGCAATCCACAGTATGTACAAAATATTCGATACGAATTACTGGAAGAAGAAAGTAAGGGATTTGTGCAACTTCTCAAGAGTGAAGAATACTTGTCGCCATTATGCTCTACATTTAAAGACAAGGTGCGGCCCGCCATCGCACGCAATTACTATATGACAACCCAAAAAACAAACAGTGCGTTCGCGTGCACCATTACCTGCTCTGACGCGGATCGGCGAGCATTCTTGGACGGTGACATGACCAAGTGCGGCGGACTTTCCGGCCTCATGGAATACGGGCTCAATCCCGCGAACCACGAGCTAGGCGCATTCATACTCGCGCGAGAAAATGTAGAGATGCAACTAACCCAACTGGAACAAAACGTGCGACAAGAATGGGACTGGGGCGACGGCTTTTACGCGCAGAAAGACGACCTTGATAATCCATTTACAGCAAATATCGTGACGCCGAGCATGCTCATCGCCCGGTCGCTCTGGGTAACACTGGACAGCGGCCGCAAACAGTTGGAAAGCGCGACCGAGATAGACCAAATCGTGAGTGCGCTTTTCTCCGGCCTCTCCACGCAGGCGTCCACCGACACACGCGGTCTTTACGGGCTCACGCAGTCGCTCGGCGGGCAGCCGTCGTACCTCGATAGAATGGCTGCAGAGTCCGGGCAGGGGTTGCGCAACGCCGTGGCAAATGTGGCTATAGGTATTTTGAACGCCGCGCGTCAGATAGAGACTGCGTTTTGGGAAGCCAAACGTAAAATCGCGCAAACACTCACTTCCCTCGTCAACCAACTGCGTTCTGCGGAGCGGCAGTGCTGGAACTTAATCATAGACAGAGTGTGTGCGACGCCCGTGTCGGGGGGGAAGTGTCAAACGGTAGGAGGCGGGACACTGAACGTCGCAACATCAACCGCCGAATCGCAAGCGGTCATTGACGCGCAAGTGTCGCCCGTCGCGGTCCAAGTAGCGAACGACGTACAAGCATCGGAAAAAGCGGTGCAATTGATAAACCAGCTTATCGCGGGAGTGACGAACACATCGTCGGTTACCAATCAGCGTCTCGCGCTTGAACAGTTGGATTCGCTTGTCGCGCAAAAACTTCTCCATAATCAGTACGACCTCGTGGCGGCACAAAAACAACTTGAGGATGTGAATAGTGCGGTTAAGTCGCTCGTAGAAGATACGATAGTCGCGTGGGCCGATTCCACCGACCCTACTATTGGCTGGTGTAATGTGAACAATCAGTCCGTGCTTGATATGTGGATAGACCGTTGGAAAACGCAATAAGTACTATGTCGGAACGCATACGCCCATATTTATACGCGACACTCTGTGCAACCACGCTCGTTTTACTTTGCATTCCGATTCTCGCGTATGCAGCAGAGGCGGCAGACGGCTCTCTGTTGTCACAAATCGGTGGGACCGTGTATCGGTGGACGATACAGTGGGCTTTACAACTAATATTCACATTCCTGGGTTTTTTGCTCATATCGCTCTCCAGTATGCTCGCGGTCATCGCCGGAGCCGTGTTTGATGCACTCATACAATGGACCGTCGTAGACCTATCGCTTGTCCTTCAAAAACTCGGTATCGCCGATGGCATTAATCTTGTGTGGGAAGCATTCCGCGACATTGCAAACATCCTCATCATCGGCATGTTCGTATTTATCGCAATCTCTATAATTCTCGGCATAACGCGCTACGGCGACAAAGCAATGATAGCGCGCGTACTTATCGTTGCCGTACTGATTAACTTCAGTTTGCTTTTCACACGCATCATTATTGACAGCTCCAACCTCGTTGCGGGCATATTCTACAAGGAATCAATCTCCGCCGTGGCTGGCACGGCGGGTCAGGGCGCTCCTACCACGAGCGAACAGGGGATTGTCGCCGCAGCACAGTCAACTTCCGGCATTGCAGGGGCATTCATGGGGCGCGCGGGGGTCCCGGGTTTGTTTGATACGGCAGGCGTTTTGTACAGAATTGGCACCAAAAACGATAGTGCCGCCATCATTATTGTATACGCGGTTGCCGTCAGTACGTTTTTGCTTGTTTCTGCTCTCATCTTTCTTTACGCCAGTTTCCTTATGGTGTCACGCGCAATCCTTTTGATATTCGTCACCATAACGTCTTCTCTCGCGTTCGCCTCGTATCTCATTCCGCAATTCGGCGATTCGCAGTACGGCTGGAAGGGGTGGTGGGAAATGCTCATAAAAGCGGCACTCTTTGGACCGCTCTTAATGATATTTTTGTGGGCATCACTCGTTCTCCTGCGTGCGCCACAGGGGTCCGCGAACCTTATCGAGTTCATCCAAAATCCGGGAAACCAAAACGGGTGGCTCGCCATCATCATGTTTCTGTTTGTTATCGGATTTTTATATGTATCCGTCAAGCTCGCCTCTATGTTCGCAAAAAACATAGGTGGCTTCAGCATGGCGGCGCTTGCGCCAGCTCTTGCCTTAGGCCTCGGCGGCAGAATAGCCGCATTCGCGGGAAGAAGAACGTTGGGCTTGGCAGCAAGCGGGGCGGGCGCGTGGGCGCAGATGCGTGGTACCGACATACGGAGAGCGGGTCTAGACAAAGATGGCAAACCTCTTTCTCCCAAAGCCATGGGTGGATGGCGCCCGTATGCGACAAATCGCCTTCAGCAAGCAATGTACGACACCAGCGAGAAGGCGGCCAAAAAAATCGCGACACGCGACTTCAATGCGACACACTCCATGCTCGGACGTGAAATACAAAAAGTCGCACAATTCAAAAAATCGGGGACGTTCACGGGGGAGGACACGAAAGGATATGCGGGGGCAGAAAAGCGGGCCACGGAGCGTTACGCGCGCGAGGGGGAGCGCGTCGCAATGTCAAAAGAAGAGCAGGAAAAGTTTATAGACAAAGTCCGTGAAGATGTTTTTGCTGGAAACACACAACTCGCGGGGCAGAACAAAGATGCGATGGACAGATTGATCGCGTCACAGAATGAATTGGCGCAGGCAATGAACGCAAGCATAGAGCATACGAACAGCGCGGCAAAGAGTCAAAAGATCCTTCGTGAATCAGAACAGCACTTGGAGGATTTGATATCCGGTGGAGTAAGAGATACAAGCGTGGCGAGACAAGAGGTTGATAGGCGTAGAGAAGAACACGACAGGGACAACTCGAACCTGGAACAAGTAAAGAGCCGTATCTCTCAAGCGCAAAAATCCATTAAGCGAGACACGGACTTGCAAAGAGCCATCCTTGACCGGGTGGATGAGATTGCCAAAGACAAAGGTCTGCTTCCAGAAAAGTTTCTAGATGCACAAGAGGCCGCATTTGAAAGCGCGCGCGGGAGATTCACTAATGTGCTCCGTGAGAAAATGGGGATACCGCTCACCGAAAAAAACGACTCACTCGCATACCAATCCAGGGCAGCCGTTACAACGCGCAAGGAAAAGAAAGACTTGGGCAGGATCTCGGACATGGTGCGGGGACACATGGATTCGTCAAAGCCATCTGCGCCACGCTCGCCGGGTGGACCGTAGTAAGCACGCGACTGTGTTCCGCTGCATTAAGTTAAAAACTAAAAGTGAAAAATGAAAAACGACCCCGCACCAAAAATCTCACCGTTCCTCTTTATGCGCTCAAACCACGTTCGCAGATTTTGGTACGGGGCATGCAATGAAAAATTAAAAGTCAGGCCCAAGAGTGCTCTCGACGGGGATGTAATTTCTAACTTTTCATTTTTACTTTTTAATTTGCACTAGTCACTGACGGGGTATGACCGAAGAAAAAGATTTCAAAACGTTGATACAAGAGCGTTTCACAAAGCTCCCGAAAGCGGTGCAAAACGCGATACTTTCCGGCAACCCGGAGAAACGTTTGCGCGAGCTCTCAAAAGAGCATCGATTACATCTGGACCAGTGGCAAGCGCTTGAAAATCTCGTGATGCTCACGCTTTTCGGCGTATATCACGCAGAGGAGCTCCAGAAACGTATCACCGACGACATCGGCGTACCCGCTGACTCTGCGCTCGCGCTTACAAATGACATTACCACAATGATATTTGAGCCTATACGCGAAGGACTGGAGCGGGAACTGGAACATCCGCAAGCGAAAGAGGAAGAGAGGAGTGGTGTTGAAAGAGCACGCGAAAGCATTCTTAGGGCGGAAGACAGGAATGGAAAAATTGCCGCAAAACCAGCACCGTCGCCCGTCGCTCCAATAGTTCCTGCCACACCACCCAAAGTGCCCTCAACCGCCAAAGCGGAGCGCGCGCCCGTATCTCCATCGTATAAACCGCACGAATTGAGTAGCGCGCGCAAAGACACCGAGGGCGACCCGTATAGAGAGCCGCCACTCTAGATGCTGGACGCTTGAAGCTGGAAACTGGAAAAAACAATGCAGACAGTGGGTGTGCGGGCCTGCCCATGAACCAACTTTGGCTTTCCTCTGTCGGGACGCGCCAGAGTACTATTGTAATTCTGGACGCTATTCACCGTGCAAACCTGAAGACACTATCATTGATACCGACTAAGCCAAAGTCTGGTGCTGGGTTATCCCGCACACTTACTTGCGTCTTGCTCCTGTTTTGCCCCACGAATTATACTCGTCGCTCCGTATGTACAGGAAACACGGCTTTGTCATTGCATCTCACCATCTACCGCAAAACTAGACGCAAGTAAGTGTGCGGGTTATCCAGCCCAAGCACCATTATTCCGTTTCCAAACGGTGTACAATGGGACATATGAGCCAAGCGAGCGGCAATGCGCTTCGCCCAGCAGGGGATGCGCTATACGCGCACGCGCACCGCACAATATTCGGTCGGGAATAATGGTGCTGGGCATAAGGTTTAGTAAAACTTATGAGCGTCAGTAAATTAGTTGCACTTAACCCCGGTAAAATGCCGCTTCGCGGCTCCTCGCCTTTGGCGAGGATTTCACGGGGTCTAAGATTTACTAATCTCGCTACGCTCGATAATTAAATCTAAGAAAATCTAATGCAATTCCAAGTTCCACAATTTATTGAGGTAGAGGACAAGATATTCGGCCCCCTCACGTTCAAGCAATTCATATATGTCATAGGAGGCGCTGGGTGTTGTTACCTCTTCTGGCGCATACTGCCTCTTTACATTGCCGCACCTTTCATACTTGCGGTAGGCACTCTTGCGGTGGCGCTCGCGTTTTTACAATTCAACGGGAGACCCTTTATCGTCGCACTGGAGCACGGGCTCTTTTACTTCTTACGTTCAAAACTATACCTGTGGAATAAGGAGCACAAGCGTGCCGAAATACAAAAAAAAGAAATTGGGGCCGCCAAACCCCCTTCCTACATACCACACCTCTCGGGTAGCAAACTGCACGACCTTGCGTGGGCATTAGATATTCAAGAGCGCATACAGTCGGGCACCGCGTCGTCTGAAGACCGGGAGACATACGCAATGCGCGACGCACGCGACAACGTCGTTGCGCCTGTCCGAACCGCCCGGGAAGCACGGATATGAATTTATAGTAGATAGTAACAGTTACCGGTAAAAATCACAGAGCACAAATTGCACAAAGCACAAATAAAACACAAACATGAAAAAAGCACAGAATACAAACGAGTACGTTGGGAGGAGTGTGAATTTTGTTTGTGGTTTGTGTTTTGGTTCCTGTGCTTTATTTGTGTTCTGGTTCCTGTGTTTTGTGCTTTTTTATTGATTCACTGACTGGTTATGAACACGCTCTCAAATCTTAGAGTACGCAACAAATCAACACAGGATTTCGTTCCTGTGCGCGAAGTGCGCGACGGCGTGATGATTTTAAAGGACGGAAGCATGCGCGCAATACTCCTTGCCTCATCACTCAATTTTGCCCTAAAGTCGGAAGACGAACAGACCGCGTTCATTCTGCAATTCCAGAATTTCTTGAACTCTCTGGATTTTTCCGTCCAAATCTTCGTGCAATCGCGCATGTTGGACATTCGTCCGTACATCGCAACACTCGAGGAGGCATATAAGAGTCAGTTGGACGATCTCATGCGCATACAGATACGAGAATATATAGAATTCATAAAAAGTTTTACCGAGGCCGCTAACGTTATGACAAAGAATTTCTTCGTGGTCGTACCCTATGCGCCAGCGCCTATCGTCACACGCCGTGGTGTGGCAAACATGCTTCCATTCCAAAAAGCAGCGAGTGAGGAAGAGAAAAGCCGCACGTTTGAAGAACAGGTCTCACAACTTGAACAGCGCATCGGGATAGTCCAACAGGGGCTCGTCAGAACCGGCGTGCGCACCGTACAACTTGGAACAGAAGAAGCAATAGAGCTCCTGTATAAACTCTTTAACCCCGGCGAAGAGGGAAAGCCGGTGTCTTTAGTAAATCAAGGGACGTAGCAACTACGATTTAAACTATGGCTTTATTGGACTTTCTTCCGTTCGGAAAAAAGAAATTGCCTGTGGCACAGGTTTTACCCGTGTTGCCGGAAGAAATCTACCGCACTGGTGTCCTTGACCTCCAAGATGTCATCGCGCCACATGCGCTCCGCGTCAGCCCGCGCGAGCTTGACCTCGGAGAAAAGATTGCTCGTACGTTTTTTGTTATATCGTATCCGCGCTTTCTCACTACGGGATGGTTTTCTCCCATCATCAACATGGACAAGGTTTTGGATATTTCCATTTTTATACATCCCATGGACACGACGGAGGTACTGCGAAAATTCCAAAAAAAGGTGGCTGAGGTGCAAAGCCAAATAGCGGCGCGAGAAGAGAAGGGAATGGTGCGCAACCCCCAACTAGACACTGCCTACGCCGACCTTGAGCAATTGCGCGACTCGCTTCAGCAGGCGCAAGAACGCATCTTTGAAGTCGGGCTCTATCTCACGATATACGGCGCAACGCGTGAGGAAATAGACAAGGTGGAATCAGAAATACGATCCGTCCTTGAGTCGCGCCTCGTGTACATCCGTCCGGCGCTTTTTCAACAAGAGCAAGGATTCAGGAGCACCATTCCGATAGCGTCCGACGAGCTTGAAGTGCACACGAAGCTAAATTCGGCTCCGCTTTCCTCTGTGTTCCCGTTCATTTCATTCGACCTAACCTCGAATAGGGGAATCCTGTTTGGCATCAACCGCCACAATTCGTCGCTCATTCTTTTTGATAGATTTAGTTTGGAGAATTATAACTCGGTCACTTTCGCAAAATCCGGCGCCGGAAAATCATACGCCACCAAACTAGAAATTCTCCGCTCGCTCATGTTTGACACTGAAGTAATCGTCATAGACCCGGAGCGCGAATACGAATATTTGGCAGAGACGGTGGGCGGACGCTACTTCAACATTTCTCTTTCTTCGGAACACCATATCAATCCATTTGACCTGCCCATTCCGCGTGAGGATGAGAATCCTTCAGACGTCCTACGCAACAACATTATTACGCTCGTCGGACTCTTCCGCATCATGCTAGGAGGCCTCACGCCGGAAGAAGACGCGGTCATTGATAAGGCAATCACAGAAACGTATGCGCTCAAGGACATCAGCGCGGACGCGAACTTCGCGGCCATAGAGCCGCCGCTCCTTTCCGACTTTGAGCTCGTGCTCTCCGGCATGGAGGGTTCGGAGTCCTTGGTACAGCGCCTTTCAAAGTACACCAAGGGAACGTGGTCCGGCTTTATGAATCGCCCGACGAATGTAGACATGAATAAAAGATTGGTAGTTTTTTCAGTGCGCGACATGGAAGACGACCTGAAACCCGTAGCCATGTACATCATCACGCACCACATTTGGAATACCGTGCGGAAAGAGCTACGCAAGCGCCTCTTGGTCATAGACGAGGCATGGTGGATGATGCGCTCGGAAGACACTGCATCATTTCTATTTTCAATCGCAAAACGCGGACGTAAATACTATCTTGGCATTTCTACCATAACGCAAGACGTGTCTGACTTCTTGAACTCTCCCTATGGAATCCCTATGATAACGAACTCGTCTATTCAGATACTATTGCGGCAATCGCCAACATCGGTAGATCTCGTACAAAACACATTCAAACTTTCAGATGAGGAGAAATACCTGCTCTTGGAGTCTGATGTGGGGGAGGGGATATTCTTCGCAGGGTTAAAACATGTCGCCATAAAGATTATAGCTTCCTACACGGAAGACCAGATAATTACCTCCGACCCATCGCAAATACTTGCCATTAAAAAAGCAAAGCAAGAACGTCTCGCCACCGAAGAATTTGGGCTCGATAACCAGCCTCAACTCTCCCGGGCAGTTGAGGTTCCTGCCAGCGCACCTATGCCGCCCACAACCGATGCGCCGGAGCCGCCCGAACCGATGCGCCCCATAGTCGCTACACAGAAGGCGCCTACACAAGGAGAGGTCTCTCCTCCGCCCCCTCCTTCCGCCCAACAGCTGGAAGTGCCGTCCACCGTCAATCAGACACCTACGACAATGCCCGGTCTTGCTGACAAAACTCCCGCAATAACAACGGGACAAGGTCCCGACGGACAGAGCCCTCTGGGTGGCGCTCCTGCCGAACATTAAATATATGACAACGAGCATGTGGTGTTTTCGACTGCTTATCATGACGGTATGTATGATACCGCTTGCCGCACATGGACAAACGCTCCTCTCTCCCGTCGATCCGTTATCTATTGAAGTTGACCCCGCGTACCCGGCGCCATTTGAGATCGTTACTCTCCGTGTCATCGGAAACGTTCTTGAGCTTGGAGAAAGCGCCATATCGTGGAGTGCGAATGGGAAACGGATTACATCGGGAACCGGCGTGCGAAGCGCTACGGTCACGCTTGGAGCGAGTGGGACGAGTGTGTCGGTGGAGGTGGCCGCGATTTCACCGGACGGGGCGCGCGCCGTCGGACTTGTTACGATACGCCCCACGGAGGTTGACCTCCATTGGAGCGCGAACTCATACGTGCCGCCATTTTTTCGCGGACGCGCGCTTCCATCGGCAGGAGTGACCATGCGCGCAGAAGCGCTGACACGATTCCGCCGCGCAAACGGCAGCACACTGGAGTCGAACGAACTTACCTACACGTGGCGCAGGAACAACCATGTGCTCATTAGCGTTTCGGGACGCGGGAAAAATATTGTGGAAGTGCCAACTCCACCGTTATTCGGCTCACACATCCTTTCAGTAACGGTAACATCGTCGGACGATACATATCGCGGCTACGCATCAGAGCGCATTTCTTCATACGAACCCGTGCTTTTGCTATACCATGAACATCCGCTTTTTGGAGTGCTCACCAATGCGGCTATACAAGAGAACGCTTTTTTTGACGACCGAGAGGCAACCTTCACCGCCACTCCCTATTACGCAGACACGGCGAGAGAACAGAATGACTATATATTCAACTGGGGCGTAAATCGCTCGCTCGTGCCAGGTAGCGAACAAAATCAAATTACTATACGCACGGAAGGAGCTCAGGTGGTGGCGCAGATAGAACTTATATTCAGCCATGCCGTAAATTGGCTGCAAAATGCGCGGAACACGTGGAATATAACATTTGAGCCGACGACCCAAAGTGGCTTTTTTGGTAATGAGTAGAGTGTGCCCGACAGTTAAAAACTAAAAGTGAAAAATGAAAAACGACAATGGAAAATTAAAAGTTAGGTCAAAGAGTACCCTCGACGTGGATGTAAACCGGCGCGCCGGTTTCTGGCTCCCCGCCCGACCGAACGGTCGTTCGGGCAGGCTCGGCTCGGAAATGCAAAAGAGTACTTTTACATTTCGCTCGCTCTACCGGCAAGCGAGTGAGCGAAACGGGAAAATTCATTTTTCCGTTTCCGAACGAGCGCTGCCGGAAAGCTTTGCTTATCGGCAAGCGAGTGAGCGAAACGGGAAAATTCATTTTTCCGTTTCCGAACGAGTGCTGCCGGAAAGCTTTGCTTACGTCGCCAGTAGCTTTTAACTTTTAACTGTAATTTTTACCTTTTCATTTTTACTTTTTAACTTGTACTAACTCACTAGCCGCGTATGCACAACAACACAATACAAAAGTCCGTTCGCATAGCCCTCATTGGCATTATAGTCGTATCACTCGGACTCCTTGGCTGGTGGTATTTTTTCCTGAAAAGCGAGACGAGGTCCCAACGGATCATTGATACAGCGCGAGGGCTTGATATAAGCGCTCCGGAGTTTACATCCTCCGGAGGCAGCACCTACCTAAATCTCGTACACTCCATCCCTTCCGTGCCACTCTGGCGTAGCGTACAGGACGCCACAAAGAAAGCCGTCCAGCCGTTCGTGTTTTTTAGAGAGGAAGAGAACGAGACGAGTCGCCCGCGGCTATGGCATGCAAGCGCGCTTCCAACGGCAGGCATGGCTTTTACGACCGCTGGCGGGACAACAACGCTCCGTTTTGTGGAACGCGCTACGGGAAACGTACTAGAGGCCCATGTGGGAACACGCGCCGTCTCGCGCCTGACCAACACGCTTGTGCCGTGGGTAAAAGAGGCGTTGTTTGCCGGAGAGCGTGTATTTCTCCGTGGTATTGAGGACGGAACGCTGATTACAAAAACTGGAGTTGTTATCTCCTCATCAAGCGCAAAATCCCTCGTCTCGAACGAGCTGGAAGAGCGTATCCTCTCGCTTGCGATCTCGCCTTCGGGTGACACAATCTCGTACCTTGCTCCAGACGGAAACGGTGGCGTGGCGCTCATGTTGGCGAGCGCGAACGGGGGGAATAAAAAACGTATCGCTACGTTTGGAACGCGCGACTGGACTGTTTACTATGCAAACAAAGACCGCATTATCGTGGCAACACGCCCGGCAGACAACGTGGTTGGGCACGCATACGACGCTACCACTCCAAACAAAATTGTCCCTGTCGTACGAAACATACCGGGACTCACCATAGCGATCCACGCGTCTTCGTCCGCAATCCTCTATGGCGCGTCCGAGAAAGGAAAACTCTCGCTGTATGTGCAGAAAAGCAGTGTGGATGAACCTGCCTTATTGCCACTTTCCACCATTGCAGAGAAGTGTGCGTTCGCGCCAAGTGGGAGCGTGGCATACTGTGCCGTGCCACACGGAAACACGGATAGCGAGTTTTTGAATCGCTGGTATCGGGGCGAAACGCACACAAGCGATGTGTGGTGGGAAATAAATGTAGAACTCGGCACAGCGAAACAATTATTTGATCCGGGTATTGAGGAGGGCTTCTTGATTGACGCTGAAGTACCCGTTGTGAGCGACGACGGCGCGTACCTTGCGTTCCGCAACGCGCAGGACTGGTCTCTGTGGGTACTCTCGCTACGCTAAAATAAAAATGTAAATTTCAAAATGAAAAATTACCCCGCACCAAAAATCTCAACATTCGACCACTTCAATAATATGAGGATACCTGCTGATTTTGGTACGGGGCATGCAATGCAAAACTGCAACATGTTATTCTGCGCTCATGGGCGGCCATTTTAGATTTTAAACTGTTATTTTGATTTTTGATGTTTTATTTTTACATTCTGTCGTCAACTGACAATAAGTATGGCCAATATCTACAAAAAATTTCGTGACTATATACACTCCCTCTACACAGCCGGCATGTATCAGGCGGTGTTCAATTTGACAGATGACAATCTGTCACCGGCGCTCTCACAGATAGTGAATCCCAATCAAGATCTTGCGACGTTTATCAACAACGCGTTCAAAATAGCGATAAGTGTCGGGGCGATTCTCGCCGTCATGCGCATTGCGTGGGCCGGATACCTCTATATTGCGAGTGACTTATGGCCGTCAAAACAAAAGGGGCGTGAGATATTGCAAGATGTTGCATTGGGGCTCCTCCTCCTCATCGCGGTATATATCATTCTCTACCAGATAAATCCCGATATTTTAAACTTGGACGCGATACGCAGTTTGCGGCAGGCCCAGTGAGTCGCTCCGTCGTCCGGCCCCAATTTTGCAGTGAGAGTTTTGTTGTGATACGGAACACAAACGCATGCGTTCGTATAACCAGAGCTACAGAGTACCGAGTGCAAAGTTGGGGCTGAACTCCTACGCTCTGGGTGGTTTACCCCCAAAGGCGTGGGGGGTTTACGAAACGTAGCGGATGACCACACGGCGGCCGCGGCCTTCTCCTTGTGATTCTGTTTTGATATTCGGCGCATCCGTAAGCGAAGTGTGCACAATGAGGCGCTCGTAAGCGTTCATGGGCGTCAGCTCTACGTCATATTGGAATGACCGTGCTCGTTCCGCCATTATGAGCGCCTTGGCTTTTAGATCTTCAATATGTTTTGCGCGATATCCGTTAACATCCACGAGAAACTGTGCGCGCTCATCTCCGTCTGCCGCGCCGGATTGTTTCTCAACGATTCTTTTCACGAGCGTGTCAAGGGCGTGAACCGTATCGCCGCGAAGGCCAATGAGCATGTGATTCTCCGTTTCAATGTTGTAGATAGTTTGACCAGCCACCTCGCGTGAGTCTGCGCCCTTGAAGGACACGCCTGCGGCGTTCAAAACACCTTGGATTACAGCTGTGACATCAGACATCCACTCTGTGTACCATAAAAATCCTTTGTGTTCCAGCCTGAGACAACCTTGGTCACAAGACACTCACAAAACACAAACATCCCAAAAAAATCCAAACTACAAATCCCAAACAAATTCGAATCACCAAAATAACAAATTCAAAACGGGCCGTGTTTTTTATTTAGTAATTGTAATTTAGATATTGTTTGTAATTTGGTGCTTGGTGCTTGGAATTTCAGCGTTCGCTTGGTTTCTGTGTTCTCTAGAGATTGTCTTCCTTCTTCTCCGCTGCGGTGAATCGCTTGCCGGTAATGTATTCCTGCATAATGAGGAACGAGTTGCTTGTCACCCAGTAGAGAGGAGCCGCCGCCACGACCGTGTAAGAAATGACCGCAATGAGAATGGGGAAGACATAGCGCATCTGAATGTCAAAACTGCGCGCCATGTCGGAAGAGAAGGAGTCGCCCATGGGCTTCGTGTGTTTTTTGCGCGGCCCCATAGAGAGGCGCGTGTAAATTATTTGAGTCACACCGGCAAGTATCGCGAGAATAACACTATGTCCATCCATCGGAATAAAGCCTAAAAAATTCATGTCAACGACGCCTACTGGAGAGGGGACGAATGAGTACAAAAGCGACGCGTCCACTTCCGGAAAACCTCCCCATGCGAACACCCAGTAGAGGCCTAGGAGAATGGGAAGCTGGACGAGCATGAGAAGAACACTCGAGAATGGGCGTATGTTATATTTTTTGTAAAGCGCGAAAATTTCGCGTGCCTGTTCCTCTTTTTTCTCTTTGTACTTTTCTTTGAGTGCCTCAACCTCCGGCGCGATACGCTTCATCGCCTCTTGCGTAAGAACGGCCTGCCGCGAGAGAGGATAAAAAATAATCCGCACAATAATGGTGAGGGCCACAACCGCGAGCCCCATGTCGTGCCCGGGCACGACGTCCACAAGAAACACGAGGCCGTTGTAGAGCGGGTCGTATACAGCTGCATGAAAAATCGTCGAGAACATAAAGTGCTAGGGAACGATTAAAAACACAAAGCACCCCAGTACCACATCGCTCCGCTCTGGCTACGGGGCAGGCAGGAACCAGAGCGATTAAAAACACAAAGCACAGGAACCAAAACCCAAATAAAGACCAAAAACACAAACTTTTCAAAGACCAAAACGGGTGCGGCGTTTGTGCTTTTGGCAGTTTGTGTTCTGTGTTTTATTTGTGCTCTGTACATATCTGTGTTTTGTGCATGTCTTTTATATTTTGTGTTTTGTGAAATTTGTGCCCTGTGGTTTTTAGTGTTTGTGCTTCGCTCTCACGATATACTATACACCGTATTGGTACTTTTTGTTTCGGAGGAATATCTCGGAGGAGGCCTTATGGTAGGTTAGAGTAGACCCACTAAAAGTTTTTCAATGTCGCTCCGCGCTTCTTCATAGGTAACTGAAGTGGTAGTGTGTTTCGGGTATATAACAACGGCGGTCGGGGACTTAAGGCGGGGAAGGATCGGGTGGAGTGCCGTATATACACGACGGCGAATGCGGTTGCGCACCACGGCGCTCGTTGAAATTTTTCGTGATACCACACATGCGGCTCTGGAGTTGCTTCCGGGAGGCAGTGTGTATAAAGATACTGTATGAAACGTGCCGCTCAAGCGGGTCGGGCGACGGAGCTTGGCAAAAAGCTCGGCTGAAATCCTATATTTCTTGGGTAGCACGGTTGAGAGTGCGGCTATTGTGCAAGTCGAGTGCGCCCTTTGCGACGGCGGCGAAGAAGAACCCGCTTTCCGGCAGTTGTTTTAAGACGCTTCCTGTATCCGTGCGCCCTAACCCGCTTCCGTTTCTTTGGCTGGTATGTACGTTTCACCATCTTTGTATTATAAGGGTAATCGGCCTAAACAGCAACGCAATCTCATCCATCTTCCGGCCCTCCAGAGTTCTAGCCTCCAGGGTTGTCTGCATTTGTTCTTTCCAGTTTCCAGCCTCAAGCCTCCAGCCTCCAGAGTTATCCCCCCACTGTACACATGTTTATAAACACTAGGGAGGGAAGCGCGTCAATAGAGTACCTTTGACACACACGTATAATCTACCAATGACCTCCAACCGAGAGCTTTGGCAAAGCGCGCTGACTCAAATAGAACTCGGTACGTCGCAAACGAGTTTCCGTACATGGTTTCGGAATACTGATATTGTAAATAGAGATGGAGCCACCGTGTACGTCGCAGTGCCGTCCAAAATCGTCAAGGAGTGGCTCACGAACAAGCATCACAAGATTATCATAAAAACACTCCGTAGTTTGGATCCGTCGGTTCGCACCGTAGAGTATGTGGTGCACCGCACCCAAAACACACAGGATAGAAAGCCCGAACGAGTCCGAGAAAATGCTTCCATAGACCTCCAGGCGCTCTACATAGACAAGCGCGACAACCTGAACCCTCGTTACACCTTTGAGACATTCATCGTTGGCCCTTTCAACCAGCTCGCACACGCCGCTGCGCGCGCGGTCGTGGAGAGACCAGCGCTCACCTATAACCCGCTTTTTATTTATGGCGCTACAGGGCACGGAAAAACACACCTTATACAGGCGATAGGGAACTGCTTCAAAAGAACACACTCTAATAAAAAAATATTCTATGTGACTTCCGAAAAATTCATGGTGGATTTTGTCAACGCAATCACATCTGGACGCGGGAACAGTTTTAAAGACCAGTACCGAAGCCACGACGTCCTCATTATGGACGACGTGCAATTTATCGCAAAAACCGAAAAAACACAAGAAGAACTCTTCCACTTATTCAACGCCATGCACGACAACAATAAACAAATAATCTTTTCTTCGGATAAACACCCTGCCATGCTTCCTGGATTCGAGGAGCGCCTAAAGGGTCGATTCGGCGCTGGTATGATAGCAGAAATACCAGAACCGGATATTGAATCGAGAACTGCCATAATCAGAGCAAAAATTGAACTACATGGGTTTTCGATACCAGACGACATTATTACCCATGTAGCGGAACACGTGCGCGGAAATATACGAGAACTTGAGGGAATACTCAATATGATTGTGTGTAAATCACAGTTAAAAGGGAAACCGGTATCACTTAACGACGTCCAAACACTAATAAAACACAACTTAAAACCGGCAAAAGGAATACCGACGGAGGAGGTGGTAAGACGTGTAGCGGCATACTACGACATAAACGAAAAAAGTATTTACGAGAAGACAAGAAAGAAGGAGGTGGTTAAGCCGCGGCAAATTATTATGTATATTCTTCGGGAAGAGTTCAATATCTCGTATCCATCTATAGGAGAAAAAATCGGTGGGAGAGACCATACCACCGTTATTCACTCGTGTGAAAAAATAAAAGAAGAAATAAAGCGGGACACTGCCTTAGAGCAGGAAATAGAACACATATGTTCTCTGGTCCGTATATAACCTGTGTATAACACCGTATTATAACGTGTATAAAAAATATATATATTTACATACGCCGTTATTAACTATCTATAAACACTTTATACACAAATAGAGTTACTTAAAAACATACATTTTATATATTTAAAATATACTTTACCACCTATCCACAGTATTAATAATAATAACTATTAATTATAAATATATAAATATGAAAGTTATAGTTCCAAAAAATTTACTTATCTCATTACTCTCAATTATAGAACGTGTTACTGGTAAAAAAGAAACTCTTCCTGTATTATCTTGTGTTGTTTTAAAAGTATCGGATATTATTTTATTATCAGCCACAAATCTTGAAGCAGGAGTTGAGTGTGTTATTGGTGGAGAAATTATAGAAAAAGGTAAAGTTGCTGTTTCTGCATCTATTCTCTCGCAAACAATCAGGTCGATACAAACAGAAAAAGTCATTCTTAAAAAGGATGGTGAAAATTTATGCGTTGAGTCAAAACATACAAAAACACTTATAAAAACAGTTTCAGACAGCGAATTTCCGGAATTTTCACCGAGTAAAAAGAAGGGTGTGCAGATAGAGAGGATAAATCTTCTCGCGAGTATTCAGTCAGTTTCGTATGCCGCGTCAACTTCTGTAATTCGTCCGGAAATAGGAAGTGTGTACCTCACCACAACCGGAAAGTCACTCATTACTGTTGCTACTGATTCGTTCCGTTTAGCCGAGAAAACGGTACAAAGGTCCGTGAGGGAAGGAGAGGGGGAAGTACTTATCCCGCTAAAACACGCGCTTGAATTGAGTTATATTCTTGAGAGAATTCATGCCGATGAAGTGTCTGTCGTTCTTGAAGAGTCGCAGATGACTATTTCAGGAGGTGGGGTGCGATTCATGTCTCGTGTTATTGATGGGGTATTTCCGAATTATAAAGAAATAATACCTAAATCGTTCGAAACGGAAGCGACTCTTCTTAAGAGCGATTTTTCCGATATTCTCAAAAAGGCACGTATTTTCTCCGGAAGCGATCAGAGCGTCGGGTTTCATCTGTATCCGAAGCGAAAAGTTTTTTCCATGACCGCGCGTGATGCTGATATTGGGGAAATGTCTGACACTTTGGACGCGGCGCTCTCCGGTGAGGATTTGGATATAAATTTTCACATTGGCTACGTCGCTGAATGTCTTCCTTCCATTGAGTCTGACAGCGTCACGTTGTCGTTTTCGGGTGTCGGGAAGCCCCTTGTTATTAAAGGCGTCTCTGACAGCTCGTTTCTCTATCTCGTGATGCCGCTGAACAGGTAGGAGGGCGCTCGCTTGGAGATATTGCCCCTCGAAAGGCACGCATAATTTTCTGCTGAAAATTTGCTCTGCTCGCGCCGCCGCGCTGCACAAGGCCTTCTTAGGGCAATGACGCCTACGCTCGCTGAGGAAGGTGGAAATGCAAAACCGCGTTCTCTGAAGGTTAAACCCCTGGAGTTTAGTATATGGCAAGGCAAGGCCTTGCAGGGGAGAGTTTAGTATATGGCAAGGCAAGGCCTTGCAGGGGACCCACCCCATCTTTGTTTTTTTGGAAGAATTGGAAAATCCACACACTACACATCTGGGCCGACCGGCCCAGATGTGTAGTGTCGGGAATGTTATGCAATACTCAACTGTCGTTCCGTATTTCACGAGATAAAAAAATGAGAGAAAATGGTAGTGTGTTCTACTGAATCGTGAACGTTACAGAGGTTTCCTCAGAACTCTGTGGTCCTTCGGCGACCGCGCGGAGAGTAGCGGGGCCGGAGGTAGGTGGTGTTATGGTTACGATATATGGTTGTGTTTTTGCCTCTCCTACCAATGTATCGTTCAGATAAAACAGAACGCGCGTAATGGACTGCGGATTTGCGTGGGTGGCGAGTGCCACGAATGGTGCGCGCGAGACAGTTGAACTCTGCTGCGGAGACACGATGAGAAAAGGGTTTTGTGCGGACGCGCCGCTTGCCCATAAAGAAACCGGATAGTCCCATAATGGCAGCTGGCCATCGGATCGATCTGGATTACCGGATCGCGGGTCATCTTTATTGACCCAATACAAAATACTATGGACTCCTTCTTGTGGATTGGTGTTCCACTCTCCATTCAAGACGGGGGGGATAGAGCCGAGGAGCGGATCTGGCGGCAAGGGCGGGAAACGTCCTGAGGGGTACTTTTGCGTCGCGTATCGCATAAACTCGTTCCATAAAGGGGCCACAATGAATCCCGCAACACGCTTTTCCATAGGACTGTTGTCGTTGTTTCCTGCCCAACTACCCGCAACTATGGTGGGGGAATAGCCGATTATCCATGCGTCTCGGTAGTCGTTCGTCGTTCCCGTTTTTGCCGCAACAAACGCTCCGGGAACAAAGAGCGCGGAACCTTCGCCGAACGCGGGCGCACGAGCCGCTTCGTCCGAGAGTATGTCTGAAATGGTGTTTGCGATAGACGCCGGTATGACGCGGTCCGGTTTTCCACGGTACTCTTCAAGTGTGCGTCTGTCAGAGTCCTCAACGCGAAGAGTACGCACGGGTTCGTTGCGCACGCCTTCGTTCGCAAATACGCTGTACGCACTTACCATATCAAGGAGGTACACTTCGCCGCCCCCTAGAACGAGTGTGAGGCCGTACTGGTTCGGGTTTGTGAGTGTCGTAACGCCAATGTTTTTTGCATATTTTATTGCCGTTTTTACTCCGGTGAGGTAGAGAACCTTCACCGAGGGTACGTTTATTGACTGCGCGAGCGCGTCCCGTAAACGTACCGGGCCGCGGAATGTGTTGTCGTAGTTTTCCGGCGCATAGCAGTCGTCGTGCGTTTCAAGGTCGTTCGGCGCGCAGTGCGCGGTAAACTGCGTTTTGAGGTCAAACAGAACCGTTTCCGGCGCGTACCCCTTTTCAAATGCGGCGGCGTATACGAAGGGCTTGAATGCGGAGCCAGGCTGTTGTGGCGTGATAGTAACGTTCACCATGCCGTCTATCTCTTCATCAAAATAGCCGCGCGAGCCGACCATGGCGATAATTTGTCCGGTTTTCGGGTCAATAGCGACGAGCCCCGCGTTCTCCGCGTTGAATTTTCGCTCGTTCTCGAGCGCATATTTTTCTACTATCTCCTCCGCCTTTTTCTGTAAGTCATAATCAAGGGTCGTAACGATTGTAAGTCCGCCATTTGCAACTGCATCCACGCCGTATTTTTCTTCTATGTATTCAAGAACGTAAAAAACAAAGTGCGGCGCCTTAATGCCGGCCTCTCTCTCTTCTTTGAAAGTTACTATTTCAGAAGAGGCGAAGGAATGCTCTTCTTCCGTTATAAATCCGTTGACGAACATGCGTTCCAGCACGAGATTTTTTCTGTTCTCCAACTCTTCACGGCGTGAACCGTAGGGGGAGTAGCGTGTGGGCGCCTGCGGTAGTGCCGCGATGTATGCCGCTTGCGCTAAGGACACTTCTTTTGCCGGTATGCCAAAAAAATACTGGCTTGCCTCTTCAACGCCATAGAGCGTTCCGCCGTAAGGGGTCTCGTTTAGGTAGGTCTCAAGAATTTTGTCTTTAGTATACATGTGCTCAAGTTTGACGGCGAGTACCCACTCTTTTGCTTTGCGGATAATGGTTTTGTCTCTCGTAAGTAGGGTGTTTTTCACCACCTGCTGGGTAATGGTGGAACCGCCGTGTCCGCCGAGGAGCTCAAACTGTGTGAAGTTTCGGAAGATGGCGCGTAGGGTTGCGAGTGGTCGTATGCCGTTATGCTCGTAAAAGGTGTCGTCCTCTATAGCTATCGTCGCGTTCCTAATATGTATGGAAACGTCCTCCAAAGGGACGGCGGTGCGGCGCATGGTGCCATGCACGTCCCAGAGAAGGACGTCGCCCGTGCGGTCATATATTTTTGTGGACTCCGCGACGCGGCGGTTCTCAAAGTTGTCTATGGAGGGAATAGAAACGACTGCCGCCCATGCGACGAAGATGCCGCTCCAAAATATGGCGGTAGCAATAATGCCGACTATAAAAAGTCGCAAAAAATAGCGCGCGCGGCGCTGAACATGACGGAACATGGTCACAATGTAGTAATTGTACCTCCAGAGAGCATGCTCTAATAGTAGCGAAACGTTATCACACAGAAAAGCGCGCCGCAATGATTGTTCCGAACAGAACAATCATTGCGGCGCGTGGGCCTCATTCCCAGTGTTTCCTCGACGGACGTTCCCATCCGTCCTTACCCATAATCGCCTCTACGGCAGCGAGGCGGACGCGCGCCGGCTGGAAGTAGGGGAGGCCGTTCTCACCCACGACTACACTGCCGACAAACACCACGTCTCCAGGAATGTGTCCGGTGACTTTCCCATCGCCATCCACAACAGGAAGGCTCGTCTGCTCGCACAGGTGCCTCATCGCCTCGTGCGCAACCCGTTGCCCAATCCCGAGCTCCGGGCTTCCCTCCATGAAGAGGAATACTGACCTAGTCGTCAATTTTACTTGAACGGACTTTGGCATGATCTTTCCCATCCTTGTGTTGTGTTTCCGTTTACACCTTACCAACGAGCATTGTAACCCGTTCGATTTACATGTCAACCCCCACAAATGTTTCCTAACACTGTTACTCGTACTTTATCAAGGCCGGACCTTGATGGAGTTATCTTGCTCTTGTGCAGTGTGTGAGGGCAACCGCAATTGCGTCCCACTTTTACCCCGCATACTTTATCAAGGCCGGACCTTGATGGAGTTATCTTGCTCTTGTGCAGTGTGTGAGGGCAACCGCAATTGCGTCCCACTTTTACCCCGCATCAAAATCAACGGACTCCCCATGTCTGAGGTTTATTTGCATTTTATAAAAACTCCAAAACGGGGCGTTTGCGTACTAAGTGAGATTTTTGGTGCGGGGCGTCGTCGCGCGATCTACTGCAAGGTGTGTCATGGCCACTGCTATGGCATCCCACTCGTCGTCATACTTTACTTCTTTTTCTATTTTCAAAAGCAGTTTAAGCATCGCGGCGACCTGTTGTTTGCTCGCGTTTCCCGAGCTCGCAACGGCGCTTTTTATCTCGTTTGGCGTGTACTCGTGAACGGGGAGGCTGTGCTTTGTGGCTTCAGAAATTATCGCACCGCGCACTTCCGCGACGCGCATCGCCGTTTTCTGGTTTTTAGTGAAAAACAGTTTTTCCAGCGCCATGACATCCGGTCGGTGTTTTTTTATGAGCAGTGAACATTCTTTTATCACTTTCGCGAGGCGCTCTGGAAATTCTTTTTTCGCGGATGTTTCAATGCACGCGGAGTGGAGAAGCGTCTCCCTACCGTTTTCTTTTTCTACTACCGCAATTCCACATCTTCCATACCCCGGGTCTATTCCCAGAATTTTCATATTTTTAATTTTACACTGTCATTTTTCATTTTTACTTTTTCATTTTTCACTTACGAACGCGGCTATGCCGCGTTTGTATATACCTCTTCCACGTCGTCATATGCGTCTATCTCTCCGAGAATCACCATGAGTTTTTTGTCATCCTCGGGTGAGAGCTTCACGGTAGTTTTCGGCTCGAATCCCTCGGCTTTTCTCTCAAACGCCCAGAGCGCGCTTCCGGTTTCGGAGAGAGCAAGGCCGTTTTTAGAGAGTAGATGTTTTATTTCTGCTGACGTTCTGTTCCTACTATCGGTTATGGCGTCAATGACGATGGCGGCGCCGCCCGGACCGTATGTTTCGTAGACGACCGATTCGAGCGCGCTCGCATCGGCTGTGGTGCCCCGAGCGATTGCGCGCTCAATGTTTTCTTTCGGCATATTGTCCTGTTTCGCCTTCTCCATTGCCGCGTGAAGTCCCGGGGAGGCGAGATCGCCCGCGGCCTTTTTTGCTTCCACGGCAATACGCCGCGCAAGCTTTCCGAATGCCGCGCTTCGCGCCGTATCGTTTGCGCCCTTCTGTCGCTTTATTTGAGACCACTTACTGTGTCCGGACATAACAACAAGGATAGTGGAAATATGCGAATGCAACAACTCCAGCACGCTGGAGTTGTTGATCCTCTGTTCTTCCGCTTACCGTAATCCGAACAGCAGTTGGAATGCGTAGACAACCGCCGCTACAAAGTTAGAAGACGTTGGTCCTGGGGGTGGCTGCATAGACCCTCCGGAGTCTCCCGAGGGAGGTGGGCTATAAGATCCGGACGGTTGCTGATAAGAACCACCGTCTGAGGAGGATGGCGTGTACGAACCTGAAGTTGGTTGTTGATATGAACCACCGTCGTACGAACCAGACGAGGGTTGTGTGTAGGTTCCCGATTGATACTGTTGCTGTTGCTCCGGCGTCATTTGATGCGAATCGCCGTATGTACCCGTTTGTGTCTGTTGATATTGTGTGCCGCTCTGCTGGTACTGCGTTCCGTCCTGCTGGAAGTTCATACCGTCTTGTTGGTACTGTGCTCCGTCTTGCTGAAATTCTTGCCTCTGCATATCATATTGTTTCTGGTATTCTTCTTGGTACTGTTGATTAAACTGCTGTTCGAATCCCTCTGGAGAGTCACCGTGTTCACTGAACATTCGTTGACATTCCTCCGGTGAAGCACAGGGCGTCTCTCCGCCGAATTCTCCTTGTGGTCCGAATTCCCCGCGATGCTCAAATCCGGGCGGTGTTTCAAACTCGCGCATGTCCATTGCTCGGTCTTGCCCGAAGTCGGCTTGCCCCGGAAGACGTCCGGGCCCGAATTCTCCGCCTTGCGGCATACCGCCCTCACGGAACATCTTTTCACATTCTTCTGGGCTCCCGCACGGCATCCCACCGGGCGGTCCTCCAAATTCGCCGCCATGTTCGCCCGGAGGAGGTCCAAAACCCTGTTCTTGCGCAAACGCCATACATTCTTGCATGTGTTCCGGGCCTTCACAGTACGTTCTGCATTCTTGTCCCTTGCATCCGCCGGGACCGCCAACTTCCTGGAACTTTCGCGCCTGCTGTGCTTGTTCAGGAGAGATTAGGCCGTTTTGTTCCGCGAACGCAAAACACTCCTCATTATGTGCAGGGTCGTCACAATATGTCTGGCACTCCCGTCCGCGACATCCTCCCGGTCCTCCCTGACTCATCATTTTTTTCGCCATCTCTACTTCTTCCGGTTTCATCATGCCGTTATCAACGGCGAATGACATACACGCTTCCTGATGTTCTGGGTTTTCGCAGTACGTTTGGCACTCCCGTCCGCGACATCCTCCCGGTCCTCCCTGACTCATCATTTTTTTCGCCATCTCTACTTCTTCCGGTTTCATCATCCCGTTCTCAATGGCGAATGCCATACACTCGTCCATGTGCGACTCGTCTTCGCAGTATGTGCGACACGCCTCTCCGCGGCATCCGCCCGGCCCCGGCTTGTTTCCCATTTTCTTGGCCATCTGCGCTTCCTCGGGAGATATCAAGCCGTTCTCTTCGGCGAACGCGATACACTCCGTCATGTGATCAGGATTTTCGCAGTATGTGCGGCACTCTTCTCTGCGGCACCCGCCAGGGCCCGGCTTGTTGCCCATCTTCTTTGCCATGGCGAGCTCTTCCGGGGGGATGAGATTATGTTGTTCTGCAAACGCAATACATTCTTCAAAGTGGCCGTCGGCGTCGCAGTAGCTTCTGCACTGCACCTCATTACGGCATCCGCCGGGACCGCCCTCCCTGATAACTTGTCTGGCTACACGCAACTCTTCCGGCGGAAGTAGCCCACGTTCTTCTGCGAACGCGAGACACTCTTCCCCGTGGTCGGGGTTCTCGCAGTACGCTCTGCATTCTTGTCCGCGACACCCTCCTGGACCCGTGTCCGATCCCACCTTGCGCGCAACCTCAACGTCCTCTTTAGACATCAGACCATGCGCTTCCGCGAAGTTAATACACTGCTGCACGTTGTCCGGATTGTCGCAATACGCCTTGCACTGCTCTTTTGATTCACAGTTCCCGAGTTCCGGAACGGGAAACGTTACGGTGTCTTCTTGCGCGAATGCTATTCCCGCGCCGAAAAGTGCAAATGCGAACACGGCGAGAGTGGTCGCACCAAAAATTCTTAGTGTCATAATGGCGAGTCGGAATATTATTCAAACGGATTAAGCTTTACGTTCTGGAGAGGGTTCGTCCGCACGTTCTCAAGTGGATTTGCGGTAACGTTTTCAAACGGATTCACCGCCCCCCCCTCCTCACTCGCCACCCCTTCGCTGGCGGGGGCGGGTTGGCTCCCGCCGATAAGATACCCACCAATAGCTCCAACAACGAGCCCAACAGCAACACCCACGAGTAATTTTTGGTCCATACACATTTTTTAATCTATTAGACTAATATGCATTTCATTATAGTTCCGATTGGCATATCCTGGATGGCGTTGTGTGTATAACCCGCACACAGGGTGAGTATACGTATTGAAGGGCGCTACACGGAAACACCATTATTCACCCACCATCCACAGTGTTAGGGCGCTCACAACAAAAGTTTCGGTTCGGGTTGAACAGGAAGCGGGACGCCGATGTGCAGGTATCCTTTTTTCGTTACCGCTCGCCCTCGTGGCGTACGTTCCAGTAATCCACACTGCATAAGGTAGGGCTCATGCACCTCTTCTATCGTCTCCTCCTCTTCGGAGAGCGACGCCGCGACGGTTTTTAAGCCTACCGGTCCGCCATTAAATTTATCCACGATTATAGTGAGAATGTCTCGGTCGGTTTGGTTGAGTCCCGCCTCATCTATTTCCAAAAGCGCGAGAGCTTTGCGAACCGTGTCGGCATTGAGGGGAGTACCAGAAACTTCCGCAAAATCGCGCGCGCGTTTCAGCAGGTAGTTGGCCGTGCGCGGCGTCGCGCGGCTTCGCCGCGCGATCTCCCTCACTGAGTCGGCGTCTGCCGGAATCTCTAGAATTTTTGCAGAGCGCAGAAGCACCTCTGCAATTTCGTTGTCTGTGTAGTATGAAAGACGGAATACGCCGCCCGAAAAACGGCTGCGCAAAGGGCCGGAGAGCATGGAGATGCGCGTTGTCGCGGCAATCAGCGTGAAAGCGGGGAGCTCCAATTGCACCGTGCGCGCCGATGGACCTTTGCCTATAACGATATCAAGCATTCCAGCCTCCATGGCCGGGTAGAGCACTTCTTCTATCGCTCGGTTGAGGCGGTGCGCTTCGTCTATGAACAAGACGTTGCCCGGAGACAGATTGGTGAGAATAGACGCGAGGTCTCCCACACGCTCAATGGCGGGACCGGAGGTAGAGCGAAGCGACGAGCCAATCTCGCGCGCTATCAAGTGCGCGAGAGTTGTTTTTCCCAGCCCCGGCGGGCCATACAGGAGCACGTGTTCCGGTTGATGACGTCTTCCCTTCGCCGCTGTAAGGAGGATGCGCAGGTTTTCTTTTATGGTTTTTTGCCCGACATACTCGCCCCAAAGTGCGGGGCGGAGGGCATTATCTAAAGAGCGCATTGATATGCGGTCTTTTGGAGGGGAGGACATAAAAAGTAAAAGTTAAAAATGAAAATCTAAAAACGACAATGCAAAATTAAAAGTTTTCTGACGCTTCTCCGGCCTTGACTTTTTAACTGTCGTTTTTCATTTTTAGTTTTTACCTTTTAACTTTTTAACTGCGCCGCGCCCCATCTATCGGGGGGGTTGACATCAAGTTTGTTTATGATATACTGAAAAGCAGTGTAGCTATCGGTCGCAAGATTCTCTCAGCAATAGTGACTTTGTCGAGGACGGGACAGTCCCTCCTCGTAAGGGGAGGGGTGCTTCCCCCATCCTTAGATGTATGTTGCTACTTTCCATGTGAAAGCTTTGCTGAGAGAATCTTTCGCCCGAACTCTACGGATTCCCCCTTCACCATAGCACCCTGTCCACGAATGCCAATTGACATTCCGAGCGGGGTGTTGGCGTTATACGACGAGTAACACGATACCTGTCGATACGAGCACGAAACACACGAGTTTCAATACAACATGATGTTCTTCAAAATACGCGTGTCCGGAGACAAGCGCCCACAAAACAGATAGTGACCGCTTTGCCGCGGTAATAACAGATGCGGGAGCAAAGGCGAGAGCGAATCCGAACACAACGCTTCCGGCACCGCTTAAGAGTATGTGCAGTACCGATAGCGGACGAGACGCGAGACGCAATGGGTTTTGCCCCTTTGCAATCACGACACAGAGTAGGATAACCGTTAAGAACGCAAATGAAATAGCCTGTTCCGTTTCCACAGAGTTGAAGTTTGTGATGTTGTATTTAAAGAGTGAGATAGTCGCGACCGCGTTTACTGCGCCAAGAAGGACGAGCCCCGAACCGCGCGTATTCAATCCGTGGTTAACGAAAAGTATGAACAGACTGCCAATGATCGCGGATAGGCCTACGACCTGCAAGAATCCGATGTGATACCCAAGAAGTATGTCTACTGCAAAGAGAAGCGGCAGGGTTAGCGTGCGCAAAAAACCGAACGTGCTTCTATCGGCCTCAACGAGGGCGCGCAATGTTATGTGTACCTGAAAAAGCTCTAGGAGGAGACGGGGAAGAAGTGTCGGGAGAGAGGCGGTGGAGAATATGAATCCCGCTGGGAAACCGGGCGCAAGAAAGTCTTTTGGTGCTAAGAAACCGATTGCGAGAATGGTGATGAGCCCCCCAACGCTTGTCAGAAATCCGAGCGCGTAAATATTGGACAGATGGTGTGATACTTCGTATTTTCCGAGAGAATCTCGAATTTCCTCGGCGAGCGTGGAGATGCTGACCAAAAGAAGACCGATCATATTTCGTTAGGGAATAAATAAAAGAGTACAAAACACAGGAACCAAACGAACGCTAAAATTCCAAGCACCAAGCACCAAATCACAAACAATATCTAAATTCCAATTTCTAAATACCAAACACGACATGTCTGTTTTGAATTTGTGATTTCGGTGATTTGAATTTGTTTGGAGTTTGGGATTTGTAATTTGGATTTTTTGAGAAGTCTGTACTTTGTGTTTTGAACTACGATTATCCCCTACGGTGGAGCACATAGTTTACTACGCCAACGTTTCCAGCATCACCTCATTAGTCAAATCAACGACACGACTGAGCTCTTCTACTGAAGTTACACCCTTCAGCACCTTCACCGCGCCGTCTTGCGCCATTCGGCGGATTTTCTGGGCACGCGACGCGCGCCAAATTTCTCGCTCGCTAGAAGTTTTGCGTACTATTTCTTCTATCGCCCTGTCCATGAGAATTACCTCAATGACCGCGACGCGTCCCTTGTAGCCTATGCCGCCGCACGCGTCGCATCCTTTCGCGACCCACATCGTGTCCCGATTTTGCGGCATGTCTTCTGGATGCGGGATGTTGGTAAGGAGGGGCGCTAAGAGTTTTGCGCTCGCGCCCGTTATGGGCTGCGCCTCGCGGCACTTCGGGCAAAGCCGCCGCACTAGACGCTGTGCCATGGCAACGGTGATTGCCGCACCTAAAATGTCTGCGGACACGCCCATGTCAATGAGTCGCGGAAACGCTCCTGCCGCATCATTGGTGTGGAGCGTGGAGAATACGAGATGGCCGGTCAAGGATGCGTGGACGGCAGTTGAGGCAACCTCCGCGTCGCGTATCTCGCCGACCATGATGATGTCTGGGTCTTGGCGGAGCGTAGAGCGCAGGCCGAGCGCGAAGGTGTAGTCGCGCGATACCTGTGTTTGAACGATGCCCGGAAGGTGGTATTCAATCGGGTCTTCTATGGTAACGATTTTAATCTCTGGCTTGTGCACTTTGCGCAAAAACGCATAGAGAGTCGTCGTTTTTCCCGACCCCGTCGGTCCTGTGTTGAGGAGCATGCCATTCGGTTTTTGAATTTCGCGATTCAGGATTTCCATGAGGTACTTGTCAAACCCAAGTTCTTCCATAGGAAGGCCGATTGTTGCCGGATCAAGGAGGCGCATGACGATGGTCTCGGCGTACGCCCCCGGAAGCATGGAGGTGCGAATCTCAATTTCCCGCTCGTTGACCACAATGGAAAAACGACCGTCTTGCGCAGCGTGTTTGATGTTTAGTTTTAGGCCAGAGAGGAGTTTTATGCGGCTCGAAATGAGTGCGTAGGTCGGGATGTCAAGCATGAGGACGTCTACGAGAACGCCATCAAGCCGATAGCGCATGCGCACGTTTTCTTGCTCCGGCTCCAGGTGTACGTCGGATGCACCGAGGGCGAGTGAGCCCGACATGATAATTTCCAGAACGCGCGATATGCGGTGCGGGTCTTTACTCATAATGCTGTCGTCTATGTGCTGCTTGATGTCTCGGAGCGTTTTCAGCTTTGTAAGCATTTTTTGGATAGTTTCGTTGGAGAGCGTCAATACGCCAGCTTCGGTTTCGGTGGCGTACGAAAGGTCCTTGTAGCGGTTCCACGCGCGCTCTAGTGATGCGCGCGATACGATGAATCGTCGCGTCTCATAACCAAGCCGCTCAAGATTTTGTATTGCTCTCAAGGCGTCCTGTCGCTCTGGCGCGCGCATGGCAACCATAATGCGCTTGTTCATTTTGCGGAATGCCGCGATTTCCGCTTCGCGCGCTTCCTTTTCCGGAATGAGGCGTAACGCGTCTGTATCAATGGATTTGGAGGAGAGATCCACATACTCCACGCCGTACTTTGAAGAGAGCATCTCCGCGAGCTTTTCCTCCTCCCTCTTATGCAACTCTGCCAGGCGCTCATCCTGTTTTCTTTCATCACTTAATTGCACCATGTGTTGTATTATAACAACAAATTACTACGACAAAGCCGCGTTCTCTTATGTTATGGTTTGAATATGATGCCGGAAATACCAAAATTCGATACGTTTGTCGAAAGAAAACCAGACGCGTATGGTGGCGAAACTGAGGGGGGCACGAATTACTCTCAGCAACCCTCCTTATTTCACGACCGTTAGGAAAGTCGGAGAGTGTAACTCTGACGAAACCGGAACTGATAGAAGCTCAACCGGGTATTGAGAATTGAGCACTATAGGCGCAATAAGACAACGATTTCAGGTTATACCGACCTTCGTATTGACCTAATTATATCGACTTCGTAAGTCGATATATACTTGTCGGTTTGTTCTCCGAGTTGATATCCTCCAAAGGAATGCTATGGTGGTGCTATGAGTACCGTAACTATTGCAAAATCAAAGATCAGGAAAGAAGCGGGTGTTGTTGTTCTGCCGATAAAGGAGTACCAGCGTCTTTTGCATGCTGCGGTCCCTACGTTCTATCTCACTGGTAAAGCCGCCACAGGTTTAGACAAGCTCGTGGAGGAGGGATTGCGAGAACATATGGAAGGAAAAACGCGCACCATTCGATCTCTTGCCGATCTTGATTAACGGATATATGAGAGTCGTCAGTATTAAGACGAACGCTCGTTTTGAGAAACGATACCGAAAATTACCGAGGTCGGTCAAAGAAAGTGCGAAAGAGAAGGAGCGACTTTTCCGCGAACATCCATTTCATCCCAGTTTGGAAACGCACAAGTTGAACGGCAAAGATAGAGCTGTGTGGGCGTTCTCCGTCAATCGAAAGTACCGCATCAAGTTCATATTTCTCATGGATGGCCATGTTTTGTTTCTGGATATCGGAACACACGACGAAGTGTATCGGTAAGACGTAACGAATGACGGTGCCTTTTCGATTAAGTATACTGACGGGCATGAAGTTGCGCGTTTTGGGAGAAAAGGAGATGGAGGATTTTGCGGCGAACTATGTCGCAGGAATTACGCCGTTTGAGAGTCGCGCTACGGTTGTGGCGCTCTCCGGCCCTCTCGGTGCGGGGAAAACCACTTTCGTACGGGGAGTGTTGCGCTCGTACGGAATAGAAGAGCCTGTCACGAGTCCCACCTTTGTGATTGAGAAAGTATATATACCCCCACGCGGGCCGTTTAAAAAAATAGTACATATAGATGCGTACCGTTTAGAAAACACACACGAACTTGATGTCCTCGGCTTCAAGGAGCTTTTGGGAGACGAGGGTACGCTTATACTTATTGAATGGCCGGAGCATGTGGAGGGCGCGATGCCGCCTGACGCCCGACGTCTCGCGTTTACTATCGGGGAAGGGGAGGAGAGGTTTGTTGAATACAATTCTTGAAACACAGACATCACAAACAAATCCAAATAACAAATTCCAAATTACAAATAAATTCAAATCACCAAAATCACAAATTCAAAACCAACATATTGTGTTTGGTATTTAGTAATTAGAATTTAGATATTGTTTGTAATTTGGTGCTTGGTGCTTGGAATTTTAGCGTTCGTTTGGTTCCAATGTTTTGTGCAATATAATTCGCTGATCTAGTATGGTATACAAGAAAACACTGAAACGTCTCGTTATTTTGGATTCGCACGCCATTATCCATCGCGCGTATCACGCGTTACCCGACTTCTCGTCGTCAAAGGGCGAACCCACCGGTGCTCTTTATGGTCTTATCTCCATGCTCTTGAAAATCACCGCTGATCTTAAGCCCGACTATATTGTAGCGGCACGCGATTTGCCGGGGCCGACAAATCGGCACACGCTCTACAAAGAATACAAAGGTACTCGCCCAAAAGCAGACAAAGAACTTGTGTCACAGCTTGAGGCGGCGCCGAAAGTGTTTGCTGCGTTCGGCATTCCGCTCCACGAGGCCGCCGGCTTTGAGGCCGACGATGTGATAGGAACGATTGTTAAAAAACTAGTGCGTGAAAAAAACATAGAGATTGTTATTGCATCTGGCGACTTGGACACGTTGCAACTGGTAGAGGGTTCGCGCGTAAAAGTGTACACGATGCGACAAGGGCTTTCTGATACGGTTCTCTACGACGAAGGTAAGGTGCGCGAGCGCTTCGGTTTTGTTCCCGCGCTTTTGCCCGACTACAAAGGGCTTCGCGGAGATCCGTCGGATAACATCAAAGGCATAGCGGGCGTTGGGGAAAAGACAGCGACCGAACTGGTGAAAAAATTCGGTTCTTTGGAAAAGATATACGGCGCTCTTAAAAAAGACGCGCAGGCGCTTGAAAAAGCGGGGTTCACGAAACGCTCTATAGAGCTTGTGGTGGACGGCGAGAAAGACGCGCTGTTTTCAAAAAAGCTCGCGGTGATACTGGAGAGCGCTCCGATATCGTTCTCGCTTCCCAAACGCGAATGGTGTTTGGCGGATTATGCGGCGGCGGTTACGTCGTTATGTGACGAGTTTGAGTTTCGCTCACTCAAGGAACGCGTACTAAAAGCGACTGGAGCAAAAACGTCGGAAGAAAAGAGTAATGGCACATTATTTCCTTCTGTGGACGCACAGCTATTGAAAGAGGTGTCGCTCGCGCTGTGGCTTCTGCATTCTGACACAACTAACCCGACGCTTGAGGATATTTTTCAGTATGCGCATACGCGCGATTTTGAAAAGGCGCGCAAGAATATATGTGAAGAACTTGAAAAGACGGGGCGTCTAAAAGAGGTGTATGAAACCATAGAGCGTTCCTTGGTACCGGTTGTTGAGAGAATGAATGCCGTCGGTGTGCTTCTTGATGTGCCGTACTTGAAGGGGCTGGCAAAAGAGTATGAAAAAGAACTCCATGTGGTCGCGGGGCGCATTATGAAATACGCGGGGCGCGAATTTAACGTGAGCTCTCCGCGTCAGCTTGCCGAAGTTCTATTTGACGAGCTCAAGCTCGCACCTGCGCGGCAGAAATTAACGTCTGGAGGCGCGCGCACGACGCGCGAAGAAGAGCTCGCAAAGCTTTCCGGACAACACCCGATTGTGGATGACGTGCTCCTGTACCGCGAACTGAAAAAACTGCTCTCAACCTATGTCTCGAAACTCCCGAAACTTATTGGAAGCGACGGACGCTTGCATACGGAGTTTGTGCAGTCTGGGACGACCACCGGACGCATGAGCTCACAGAATCCGAATATGCAGAATATTCCCATACAGGGTGAACGGGGGAAGCATATACGCCGCGCATTTGTTGCACCGCCCGGCTCTGTGCTCGCGGCGCTGGATTACTCGCAGATAGAGCTGCGGCTTGCGGCGGGGCTCTCCGGCGACAAGAATCTCGTCAGCGTTTTTAAGAGCGGAGGCGATGTGCACTCGTCTGTCGCATCGTTGGTATTCTCGGTGCCGCGTGGAAAAGTGGACTATGAGATGCGACGGCGCGCGAAAGTCATTAACTTCGGGATTTTGTACGGCATGGGTGTTGTGTCGTTGCGCTCATCTCTTGGCGCCGACGTAGAGCGCGAAGAAGCACAAACGTTTCTGGATAACTATTTCAAAAACTTCTCCGACCTCGCGCGCTTTATTGAAAAAACGAAAACCGATGCCGCGCGCCGCGGCTTCACGGAAACATTTTTCGGTAGGCGTCGTTACTTTTCGGGTCTCCACTCTCCGTTGCCGCAGGTTCGCGCGCAGGCGGAGCGCATGGCGATAAACGCTCCGATACAGGGCTCGTCGGCAGACATCACGAAACTTGCCATGGTTAATGTTGACCACATGCTCGAGAAGCGTGGGTGGGGTGCGAATGCGCGGCTGGTGCTCCAGATACACGATGAGCTCGTGTATGAACTGGACGAGAAACACGCCGAAGAAATAGCTCGCGAGATTAAAGGCGTAATGGAGAGTGTTGTGCCCGCGTCAAAACTTTCCGGCGTGCCGATTGTGGCGGATGCTTCGCTCGGTCCGAACTGGGGAGAATTGAAAAAGCTAGAAGCTAGAAGCTAAAAGCTATTGCATGCTCTACGTTTTCACTGGCACTGATAGAAAAAAGGCGCGCGAGGCGATGTATAAAAAAATCGCGTCTATAGCGAGTGGCGCGCGTATTGTGCGCATAACCGACGCGCACACGGTTAACGACCTTAAAAACGCACTGCGTGGTGGCGGTCTATTTGGTGAAAAACAGGCGGTGATATTTGAGGACGTCTGTGCGAATGATGAAATGCGGGCGATACTCACTCCTACTTTGTCCTCGCTTTGCGATTCGGAAGAGACTTTTTTTGTTTTGGAAGAAAAACCGAATGCGGAATTGTCACGCACGCTTAAAAAATACGCGCATGAGTATGTCGTACACAGCACAAAAAAACAGGCAGAGGACAAAACCATTTTTGCGCTCACCAATGCCTTGCGAGGTAAAAATAAAAAAGCGCTTTGGATAGGGTATCAGTGCGAACTCCTTAAAGGCGTGGCGCCTGAGGCGATACATGGCGTTTTGTTTTGGGGGGCGAAAGACATGTTGCTTCGAGCGCAGGCGAGGAGCGCCGAGCAATGTCGAGGGGCTGAACTTGTTGCTCTACTCGCGGAGTTGCCACACGAGGCGCGCCGCAGTGGGGTAGAGCTTGAATATGCACTTGAGCAGTTTGTGCTCTCCGGTATGTAGAGAAGATACGGTATAATCGTGATATATGAGTTGCTTTCTTTATGGCAAACGTATTGTGTTGGTTGCCGCTATTTTGCTCACCGCTGGTTTTCTTTTCATACCATACGCAACCAACGCCGTTTTTACGGAAGCAGATGCGTTTTGTGGAACCCAGTATTGTTACCCAGGAAAGTGTACGCCCTCGCCCTTTGATCCAGGGTGTGTGTCTTGTCAGGCCATCCCATGTGTTGATATAACGAACGACAGAAAAACGATAGGGATATGTAAAAGTAGCGCGCCAGGTGTCTGCCGCGGCATAAGCTCAGAAGGACTGGACGGTAAACAGACGGCTCTCGGCATACCGAAAGAGATTATGGATATCCTTAAGGGCGTCTTGGACAAACTCATGCAGCAGGGATCGCAAGGAAGCCAACAGCAACAACAATTATGTCCTTCATACTACCAGGTGACTACGCCGACCACCGATCCGTGCGCGATATATTCTCCGGGCGCAAGCAACCTTCTCACATCGCCTTTCGGCGAAACGAGTGGGCAAGACATTGTTGGCGACCTTATGGGATCGCTTACCAATGAACAAAGCGATCCCTACGTGCCCAGCGAGGAATCGGGGGTAAGTGAAGAAATTTTGCGCGCCACCGAAAGTGAGTCTGACATGTCCTCATCCGAGCCGCCGCTTGCTTCCGGAGTATTGGATACTCCTGTGTCGCTCGGCAGCGGCCTTTACGGACGCATAGAAGAAATCGGCACGGGGGCAACTGCCATCGCCAGCGAACGGGATGAAACACGCGGATTTGAGGTGGCCGGATTTTACGGTCAAACGGGAACATGGATGGGTGAGGGCGGTATGGTCGCACGTTTGTGCGTATCGCGTCCTTGGGCGGGCTCGTTCATTACGTATGTTATACCGAGCTCTTTCTTTGATGGTTTATGCGAGCGGCGCGGGTACAAACCGCCGCCTCCGCTTCCCGTAGTACAAACAGCAGTGTATCCGGTGCTACAGCCACTACAGCAAACGAAAAAAGAAGTGAAGCAGGAAAAACTGATACCCGCTATAGAACCAGAAGCGCACGTGTGGGCCGTCCCCGCGCGCGTATCCATTGGTTCGCGCACGTTAGTATTCTGGAATTCAAGAGGCGTGGAATCGTGCATAGTAACGAGTCCCGACGGTAGCTTCCACGAAACAGGATTTTCAGGGGGCGCGTCCACGGTACCGCTCTCTGGTGTGACTGTTTTCACTATCTCGTGCGTCGCAACCGACGGCGAACCCGCAACCGATTACGTGACTGTTGAGATGGCAATTTAGTGGGGCGCTCCGTTGGCGCACCTGTTTGGGAGACCGCTCACGTCCCGCTCCAGTTTTGTCTTTCAGCAAAACTGGAGCGGGACTCCGCTACGGTTAAGTCTCCCAAACAGGTGCGCCTCTCCCGCTTTAGGTGGTGGAATGCAAATACAGGGGTCGCTCGCTTGGCGGCATTGCCTCTCGAAAGGCACGCATAATTTTCTGCTGAAAATTTGCTCTGCTCGCGCCGTCGCGCTGCGCAAGGCCTTCTCGAAGCAATGCCGCCTCCGCTTGAAGTTGTGGATGCAAATACAGCGCGATGCATGCCCCGCACCGTGCTTGCACTGGTGCTGGGTTCTCTCGGATGACAGGCGCCTCCGCTCTAGGTGGTGAATCCGGCGCCGTACTTTTGTGATGCGAAGTAATTTAAAAATTATTCATCTTTGTCCCCCCGGTTGGAATCGGACCAACATCAACAGATTAAAAGTCTGCTGCTCTACCACTGAGCTACGGGGGGTAGAGAGGAGTAAAATAAGAATACAGCGTATTCGTATTTTCTCCGAACGCCGCCCCCGAAAGCTCTGCTTACGGGAGGCTTGTGTGTATCGTACTTAAAAAACGTCGCTTTTTCCAGTTTTTGAACCGCTTCTTCCAGCTTCCAGCCATCCAGCTTCACGATTTCTAGAGTGGTATTTTCCAGTCTCCAGCCTCCAGCTTCGCGATTTCTAGAGTGGTAGATCAAACGCGAGTGCTCCGGCTCCGGTCAAAAGAAGCGAGAGACACATAACGAGCGAGAGAAACGCGGCGCCACGCGCGACGGGGCGTGTACGGCGCGAGAGCATCCATTCCACCGCTACAATGCCACCGATGAGTGCGACAAGTTGCGTATACGCACCGAGAACGAAAATAATCGCAATTACAGCTTCAACGACCCACAGTACTTTAAATGCCCAACGTCCCACAGAAGTTCCAATGTTGCCGTCGGTGCCGCTGAGGGAGCTCTGCCCGGCGGGCTGCATCCAAAACGCGTGAAGCCACCCCGCAACAAAGCCCAATGTGCGCATGCCGTCCTCGCGCTTTGAAACAAAGTGCCGCAGTGCGGCGTATCCGAATACGCCCGCGAGCGCGACGCGAAGAAGAAAGGGGGCGAGAGGCGCGAGGAATAATAGTTCTGGAAAAATAGAAAGCATCGGTGAATAGTACAAATTAAAAAGTAAAAATGAAAATCTTAAAACGACAGTGTAAAATTAAAAATTTCTGGCGCTTCTACGGTTTTAACTTTTTCATTGTCGTTTTTCCTTTTTCGTTTTTCAATTTTAATTGCGTACTTGCTTGTCGTCACCTACGGCGGGGCATAATAGTAGCTTATAGCTTTTAGAAAATACGGCAAGGGAGTAGCATGCACTCATGCAAGTTGCGGTACTGCTTCACAACATTCGGAGCGCGCATAACGTAGGTTCCATTTTTAGAACGGCGGACACTGCGGGAGTAAAGGCCGTATATCTTTCTGGTTACACGCCACTACCCCACGACAAATTCGGACGAATACAGTCCGCCTTCGCTAAAAGCTACGGACGGGCGCAGAAAGAAATTGCGAAAACCGCGCTTGGCGCTGAAAAAACGATGGCGTGGCAACATATCTCCCGTCTCAATTCATGGCTCCAGCGCATGAAGCGAGAGGGATGGCGTGTCGTTGGCGTGGAACAAGATGCGCGGGCCCGTGACTACCGGACATTCAATCTTAAACAAAAAACGTTATTCGTGTTCGGCAACGAAGTGCGCGGTCTTTCTCCCGCATTTCTAGCACAGTGCGACGAGCTTGTTGAAATCCCCATGCGTGGTATCAAAGAATCACTGAACGTGTCTGTGGCTACAGGAATCATTCTCTTTCACTTTCTTTCGTAGCCGTCCGGTTGTTTTATGACATCACTGTGTTTCGAGCGAGCGCACCTCCTGCTCAATCGCGCGGTACTCTTCTTCAATGTTGGTTATTTGCTCTTCAATGGGGCGAGATCGTTCCCATTCGGCGATTTGCTCTTCAACAGGTGGCCCTTGCGGTACCGATACTCTCCATGGCAGTTCGAAAATCGGTATACTGCCCGCACTTTCCCCAAGCGGAAGACCAAAGAAATTGGTGAAGCCCGATGCACGGTCAGTAATGCGACCGAAACTCCCGGAAAGTATCCACATGGTAACGAACGCAAGCGCCATGAATATAACAAAGACGATAAGAATGGTGCGAAGCATAAAAGATTAGTAAATCACAATTTTTAATTTCCAATTTTCATTGAATTTTCAATGATTCAATTTTTGAAACATTGGAGTTTGTGACATTTATTGAAAATTGCAAATTATCTTACCGTGTGTGCATTATATGCTCTTTTGCAGAAGTTTGTGCAACTCTTCACGCACTACCTCGGCGTCGCTCCATGGAATGTGTGTGCCGCGCGGACCCTCTATGCTCGGGTCAGTGCCTTTGCCGGTAATCAAGACGGCGTAGCCCGGCTTCGCAAGAGACAGTGCGCGCGCTATCGCTTTGTGGCGGTCTACAATAACTTCCGGCACTCTTTTCATTCCTGCTGCGATACTCGTCACGATATCTTCCGGTTTCTCATCGTACGAATCTTCGTTCGTTAGTATAACGTGCTCGCATGCGGCGTCGGCAATGGAACCCATAACCGGACGCTTCCACGTGTCGCGTCCCCCGCCGGTCGCACCGAGTACGCATATTTTCTTCCTACTTGCGTATGTTTTGTAGATAGCGGAAAGGGAGTCGGGTGTGTGCGCGTAGTCAACTATAACAAGGAAGGGCTGACCCTCCTCTACACGCTCCGCGCGGCCAGGAATTTTTTTAAGCGCGTCAAACCCGGCACGAATAAATTCAGCACGAATATCAAAAGCGCGTGCGAGAAGTGCCGCGAGGATTGCGTTTTGGAGCGAGAATTCTCCGGGCAAATGGATGCGAATTTTCGTCTCGTCCCACTTGAAACTGCCGCCCATTTCATCTTCATCCGCATGCGCTCCAAATGCGGAAAGAGAAGAGGGAATCGCGTGTTCAACGGAAAGAAGGAGGTAGCGGTGCGCCTCTTTGTCGTCCGCGTTTGCGATAATAATGCGCGGACGCTTGTGTGAGCGAACGAGCGCGCGTCCTATCTCAAATTTTGCCGCCGCATATGCCTCATATGAGCCGTGCGATTCAATGTGCTCCGGTGCGAGGTTTGTGAAAATGAGGGCGTTTAAATCAATAAAACGATGCCGATGTTGCCGCGCTCCCTCCGACGTCATTTCAATAAACGCGACGTCGCACCCGGCATCAAGCGCTTTTTTCAAAAAATGCTGAACGGCAAACCTTCCCGGCATAGTCATGCGTTTGGTATTTCGTGTGCTCTCCATCCCCACCTTTGTTCGTATAGTGCTCATGAGTGCCGTGTTTCGTCCCGCCGCTTCAAATGCGGCGTTCGCGAACTCTATCGTACTTGATTTTCCTTTTGTGCCAGTTACGCCGACTACGGTGATGCGCCGCGACGGAAATTCAAAGTAGAGCGCGGCGAGGAACACCAGAGCAAGATGGTACAGGAAAACGACTGGCGCGGGAACTAGTTTTTTTAAAGACAGAATCATGTCATGAATTTCCCAAGATACGTAACGCTTCGCGTAGGCGTGCACTGCTTGTCTCAACCCTTTGCGGGACCTTGCGGAGAGCCTCGCGCGCTTCGGCGGCGGAGTACCCTAAGCTCCGGAGCGCTTCAAGCGCTTCCTCGTCGCCGCGGAGCGCCTGTGTAGCACCCATTTCTTCTTTGCCGACCTTGTCCTTCAACTCCAGTACGATTTTTGCGGCGGTCTTTTTTCCTATGCCGGAAACCTTTGTCATGTACGATGCGTTGCCGCTTGCAATTGCCGAACGCAATGTTTCCGCACTTACAACATCAAGGACTGCGAGCGCTGATTTTGGGCCGATACCGGGTACGGTGAGAAGCAATTCAAAAAAACGCAGGTCTTCTTCCGTGCCAAAGCCGTATAAATCCAACGCATCATCGCGCACGGCAAGATGCGTCCAAAGTGCCGCAGGCTTATTAAGCGTCAGGCGCGCGAGTGTCTCTTTTGTCGCCGCTATTTTGTAGCCGATGCCGCCGGTAGAAACAAGCGCGTGGCTCGTATACACGGCCCGAACCACTCCCCCTATGTGTCCTATCATACTCATATCATTGCATATGTAGCATATTTCGTGTAGGATTTTGCCATATGGCAAAAACAAGCTCTGCCAAAAAAGCGCATCGCGCCTCGGAAAGAAAGGCGGTTTTTAATGCGCGCCGCAAGCGCGCAATGAAAGTGGCGGTACGCGAATTCACGGATGCTGGGAAAAAAGGCGACGCTACCGCTGCGACACTTCTTTCAGAAGCGTATGGAGCAATAGACAAGGCGACTAAGCGCGGCGTCGTAAAGAAAAATACCGCCGCTCGCATGAAATCGCGACTTGCGAAATATTCTCATGCAGTTACGGCGTAAGACCGTATTTGCTAAAGCGTAGATTTTCGTTACGCTTTCTTTGTACCCCCTCGTAAGCAGAGCTTTCGAGGGGAGCGTTCGGAAAAAATACGAATATGGTATATTCTTATTTTGTTCCTCTCTACCCCTCGTCGTTCAACGGATAGGACGCATCCTTGCGGAGGATGTAATGTGGGTTCGATTCCTGCCGAGGGGATAGTAAGTGTCATCTAAATAGACCCACGGTGCATGGGGGTTCAATGTACGTCCTATATACGCTCTCCACATAGCACCTATAGTACATATGGTAGAGGTTGGCGTATCATTATCCTCATGACTGACGAACAAGAACCCTCTGCGCCAGTTGAAGATCCGGCACCGGAAGTTATTCAGGAAAATCCGCAGTCGGAGAGCGCGCCTAAAAGCGATTCCGAAGATTTGCAAGCGCCGTTCCCCGGAGGGCTCCTCACGGTTGTTTTGCTTGTCGGCACACTTGGTTTTTTCGGTCTTGCCATGCAGGGACCGTTCGCGTCTCCGGATACGTTACGCTCCCAAACGGCGGCGGTGCATACCACCGCATCGCCTGAATGTGACCAGCAGAAAAAGGTAGAAACAGGCAGTACACTTCCACCGAGCGCTTCAGCGTCTAATGTCACTGGCCAGAGGGTTATCCAAGCATGTTTGCCCGGATGCCGGTACAAGGTCACCACTCCTTCTGGAAAGGACATAACGCCAAAGATAGAAGCATTCCGTTTTTCCGATGACTTGAACAGTAAAACGTGCCAGGTTGTTTCGTGCAATCCTGCGGGACTTTGCGGTTCACCGTATAGTATTTCTATCGGCAATCAAGCCGCTGCAGACAAAGAGTTAAAAGCACGCCTGACAGCTTTGGCAGTTAAAGACGCCGCATCCGAGGAGGCGGCCCAATCCATACTTGCCGCGTATTTAAAAGACGGCGGCAATAAACAAATGTACCTTAATGCGCTCGACCATCAATTGACTCTTGCATATTTTGAAGCAAACAAAAACCCGCTATACATCGCCACTTGGGTGGACAATATGTATGGCACAGATATCGCCTCAGTTGTTCCGGGCCAAACGGCGGTTAAGGAAATGCTGGTACGGGAAAAGGTAGAGACACAGTTTGCGAAAGAACAGATTGAAAGTATCGACCTTACTAATCTTGACGCACTTAGACTGGAAAAAACGAGAATTCCAGTTCCAGCTATCAGCCCGCCGTTTACATATGCGTCGCCACCCCCACTCCCAGGATATACGCCGTCTCCTCCACTACCAGGGCAGCAACCTCCTATCAGCCCGCCGTTTACATATGCGTCGCCACCCCCACTCCCAGGATATACGCTGTCTCCTCCACTACCAGGGCAGCAACCTTCTGCGCCGCCTCCTACATACACGCGGGAAGAGATTGAGCGTATTGTGCAAGAACGCGACCCTGCGTGGCAGAGAGCAGTGGATGCATTGCGGGGGCAGCAACAGCAACAACCACCCGGAGGCGGAGAATCCAGTGGCGTCGGCGGGATGCTCGGCAGTTTCATCGGCGACTTGTTCGGTGGCCAACAGCAGGGTCAGCAGGCGCGGCAGCCGTCGTGCACAATTGTGGTGAGTCCCTCTACTATCAAAAAGGGAGAGTCAGTGACACTGACGTGGAACACATTGAGCGCGCAGGGCTCACTGACCGCGCACATCTCCGGACTCGGCGCGGTGTCGCTTCAAGGTTCCACGACCCTATCGCCTTCGCAGAGCACCACATTTTCAATGGCAGTGCTTGGACATGTGCAGCAACTCACCTCTTCCGGGTCCGGACAATCGCAGTACTATGTGAGTGTGCCGGTTAGCACATCGTGCACCGGGCGCGTAGAGGTCTCCGACGCGCCTCCGGACAGCATCGCAACAGCGGAACTTTCTTGCGCGCCAAAACTTGCGGACATAGGGCAAAGCGTGGCGCTTGCATTCGCATGTCGCAATGCAAAAGAAGCAAAAGGCGAGGGGTTTGACACAGGCGGGAAACTTGAGGGAGGGGTGACGGTGGCGGTTTTGCCGCCCGAGGAGGGAAACGGCACTCTCTCGTCGGTTACCTATAAACTTATGTGCACCGATGCGAGCGGCAAGGAGGCGTCAAACACGTGCACCGTGCGCGTCAATAAAACAACTATCGTGTTGGTGGCAAATCCAAAAGAAGTCGCCTCGGGAGAATCCGCGAACATCGGCTGGGTAACAATTGGCATGGAATCATGCACGCTCTCGAGTCCTCAACTCCCCGCATTCACCGAGTCGCAAAAGAACAAGAAAAACACGAGCGGCGTTGTGAAAACGCCATCGCTCACACAAAATACCGATTTTGAACTTGCGTGCGAAACGAAAGCGGGTGGCGCGAAAAAGGCGACCACAACCGTGACTATTAAATAGAGGCGCCGCCCAGAGGCCTCTGTCCGTCGGTGTTATAATGTCTTCATGAAGTGGAAAGCACGCGGTGTGGTAGCGCTGGTACTTGTTATTCCTCTGTTTACTCTCGCAGACGTGTTGAATGAGCCCCTATTCGATGGCGCCTTGGGACGTGCCGCCTACTCTATACCCACGGAATTTGTTCGCCATACCTCGTGGAAGAATGAATTGCGTTTTTCTTTCCCGCCAGACATGGGGTTTCTCGTTAAAAACTTTGTAGCGCGTAATGTGTCGCGCGCCCACACAGTTTTAGAGAATGTCACAGGGCAAGCGGTTGCGTTTGCCGTTGTTTCAGTTGCCGCGTCTCGCATGGTTGCGGAGAATGTTCAGTTCGGATCTGCGAACTTCAAAGCGCAGATGTATGCGGTAGCAAACGAATCTCAAAAAAAATACGAACCACAGAAACGAGAACCAGAGGTTATATACGTAGAGCAATCTCTTCCTGACGTGCCGCGCTGTTCGCGTGCGACGGGCCTCGCGCACTACATGTGGTGCCGCGCGAGCACCGCACAAGCATTTTAATCCGAATATCTACAAATGTATGCCAATCTACGGATGTCTACAACATGAAGAAAATAACAAATTACAAATCCCAAATTCCAAACAAATTCAAATTACCGAAATCACAAATTCAAAACCGACATGTTGTGTTTGGTGTTTAGTAATTAGAATTTAGATATTGTTTGTAATTTGGTGCTTGGTGCTTGGTGCTTGGAATTTTAATGTTTGTTTGGTGCCTTTTATAAATTCGCAGTCATTCGTTATATTCGTATAATTTGTATATTCGGACATCGATTAAAGTCCCAGTAATTCCAAAAACTTCTGCGCAAGCGATTCTTTCATAGGCACTTCGTCCACATGTTCAAGCAGGTACGCGCGCACTAGTTTTGGGTCCACGTTCTCAAGGGGGACAGCGAGGTTCGGTGTCATGAATTTTGTTGTGTCTATAAGAAGAAGCGGCGATTTTGTTTTGTGTTCCTCCACCCAGAATGCGATGACGCTTTCGTATAGGTAAAAATGTTCTCCCGCGCGAATACCGCGCTCTGAAATTTCAAAATCAACAACGTGATGCGGGAGTTGTGCCATCATGCCCCACACGAATGCCGCGACGACTATAAGAATGCCGAAGAGCACATTGCCGAGAATAATACTCGTTAGTGCTATTGAAATCGCGGCAATACCGAGCGCGATGTACCAGTCGCCTCCGCGCTCTAAGTGGCCGTGCTCAAATGCTTGCCAGCGTATTGGCTCCGTAGGCATAGTGCTTATTATATCCTATCGGCCAGGATAAGTTAAAAAGTAAAAATGAAAAGGTAAAAACGACAATGTAAAATTAAAACTTTTGATGTTCCACGAATTAATTGGCATTTACCACCTTAGCGGAGGAGTCCAGCACCACTTTTGCACTTGGTACTCGGTAACTCCGGTTATACGAACGCTTGCGTTTGCGTTTCGTACCACAACAGAACTCTCACTGCAAAAGTGGTGCTGGACGACGGAGCGATCCCCTAGGGAGACACAGAATTCACACATCCCTCACTGTAGTTGCGTATGTAGTCGGTTTCCAAACAGAAAGCGATTGTATAGTTGTTGCCAATTGCGTTTGAGCTATATGAGTAGTCGTATTGCGGAGAGAGGGGGTCTAGCGGCATAGCACCCATCGTTCCCGCACCAATAAGAGCGGTTGAAACGCTGTCGGTGCCGGTTAGTGTGGTAGGGGAGACAGAGATTGGATATATGTTGGTTGTGATTTGGTACAGTGCTAGCGCTTTTTGGAGTGTTGACACGTCTTCCATACGTCGCACGTCGCGCGCTCTCGTTTGCACGGTTCCTAGCGAAACGACAGTAAGGGATGTAAGAAGGCCGATGATAGCAATGACGACCAGCAACTCTATTAAGGTGAACCCATGGGTAGCTTGTGGCTTATAGCTTTTAGCTTTCAGCAGAAAAACAAATTTCCGCAGAGTGATACCTCCTGTCGGCTGTACGCTATAAGCTAGAAGCTTGTGTTTCATACCGCTCATTGTAACGCGTAACTGTAGTCACACACCAAAGGTTGTGCATAGCGCACTCGTATAATGCGAGTATTACTTAGTAAGTAGCGGGCTCAGTGCTAAAGTGAGGTAGTTTTGGAGGGGTGTGCCGAATGGTAAGGCAGCGGTCTTGAAAACCGCCGGGAGAAATCCCTTGCAGGTTCGAGTCCTGTCCCCTCCGTCCATGAGATTTTTGGGCATAGATTACGGCACGAAGCGCGTTGGCGTTGCAATTTCCGATACGGGCGGAAAATTCGCATTTCCGCACGGGGTCTTTCCGAATGACAGCAAACTTATTTCTATGCTCGAGAAGCTCGTGCGCGAAAAAGATGTCGGCGTGATTGTGGTGGGCGACGCGCGCTCTCTCTCCGGTGCGGAAAATCCCATAACGCGTGAGGTTGAAGAATTTATTCGCGCATTCGCGGCACATTCCGGCATTCGCGTTGTTCCCGCGTGGGAGTCGTGGAGCTCGGTGGAGGCGCGTCGATTTACCCGGCACCTTTTAACGCCCAGTGATTATATAAAAGGTCGAGCGCGAGTGTCTGGGAGCAGGGTAAATGCTCCACGTTCTAAAAAAGGTGCGGGGTATACAGGCGAAACGCACACAAACGATGCGTCGGCCGCCGCGATAATTCTCCAACGGTTTTTGGATACTCACGCGACACAATCGCCAGAACGAGTTGTTCCACCGGGGACAAAACTAAAGTAAGGAGGCTAAGGGCTCATCCGTAAATAACTTCCCCATCTTGCGCCCACTACATCGCCGACTACGACCGCTATTCAATCGCAAAATATCTCATCGTACCAATGGTACGCCTCGATATTTTACTCAATCATAGCGGCCGTATTCAGCGCGCATTGGACACAATCTTAGGAACTTATTTACGGATGAGCCCTAAAGCGCGGTATGATTAAACGATGAAGTTTGCATTCCCCGGAGTTGCGTTGGGCAGTTTCAACCCGCTTTCAGCGTTTTTAGACCGCTGGTTTCCGACGCCGCGTTTTTTGGAGCCGTCGGCAGTCGGCGTGGATGTTTCAGACGTATCGGTTAAATGGGTCGCGCTTGACTCTCTCAAACATGTGCGTTCGTTTGGCACCGTTCCTCTTGAGCCGGGTATCGTCGTGGGCGGCGTTATTAAGGATGTTGACGCGCTTGCGAGTACTCTCAGTGTTTTGCGGGAGCAGGACATTACCGAAGCGCATGTGGCTCTTCCGGAAGAAACAGCATACGTGTTCACCACGGTGGTTCCTGACGACACAACGCGCGAACAGATATTGCGCATGGTGGAATTTGAATTTGAGGGGAAAGTCCCTATTTCTCCGCAAGCGTCGGTATACGACTTTGACGTTGTGTCGGGGCGCGGAGAGGTACATATGCGCGAGGTTGGCGTTGTGGTGTTTCCGCGTGAGCTTGCCGAAAACTATGCAAGTGCGTTCGCACACGCCGGCATTCGCCTCTTGTCTTTTGAGCTTGAAGCGCGTTCAATAGCGCGTGCGGTGTTTTCTTCCCATGACATTCTTGAAGAGCCGGTAACGCTTCTTGTGGACTTTGGCCGTCTGCGCTCGGGCATCGCGGTTCTTAAAAGCGGCGTTCCCATTTTTACCGCAACGGTGGGAGTGGGGGGGAAGGCGATGGAGCACTCTCTTATGGAAACCATGTCGTGCACGAAGGAAGAAGCGGAGAGGTTCAGGAATGAGCAAGGTCTTTTTGCGGACGTGGCGGCGCACAAAAAAGAAATTGAAATAGTAACCTCGACCGCCGTGGCACTCGCGAATGAGGTGAACCGTTATTACCATTTCTGGGACACGCACAAAAACGACAAGGGAGAGCGTGCGACGCCCGTGTCCCGTATTGTTCTTGTTGGGGGCAGTTCCAATCTCCACGGCTTGGAGGAATATATTGCTTCCCGCGTGCAAGTGCCGACGGTGCGCGGAGACATATGGCACAATGTCTTTTCTTATGACGATTACATTCCGCCAATCAGCCGCCGCGCGTCACTCGGCTACGCGACGTCGGTCGGACTTGCGATGCGCGGCATTCAACAACAATATGACCCTAATCTTCTAACGGTATGAATCTTTTACCCGATACAGATAGAAAACGTGTTGCGAAAGAGCACTGGAACAAAATGCTTCTTGTGGGCTCGCTCATATTTATTTTTGTAGCGTGCGTCGCGCTTCTCGCGCTTTTTCCTGCGGTACTCGTTTCTTCGGAGCAGCGTGCCGCAGATGCGTTTGCCGTTCTTGAATCTCGCTCCGAACAACTTCAGAAAGATCGTAGAGAGGCGCAAGAAGCACAAGCGCTTATTGCCGCACTTCTTCCGGTGGCGACGTCCACAACGCGCGTGGAGCGCGTGCTTCTACAAGCGCTTGCTCTTCGTCCCTCCGGCGTGCGTGTAGAAGCAGTGTCGTTTCAGGGTGGCGACAAGGGGAATGCTATCATTTCCGGCTCATCGGAAAACCGAGACGCACTGAATGCGTATAAGTCCGCACTTGAAAACTCCGGCAGTTTTACACGCGTATCTGTTCCGGTTGGTGCGTTAGTGGGAACACTCTCTGGACTTTTTAGCATAACACTTACGTTATGAGTCCCGTTAGAAGTCTTTGGTAGAAAAATTTTATAAAATTTTTCTACGCCGAATAAAGCGAGTATCAGAGAAAATCAAGAATATGAACAAAAGTCAAAATCAATCTCCAAAACAGACTTCTAACGGGATGAGTCCCGTTAGAAGTTACTCAAAACACACCGGACTGCTCGCGTTTGTGTTCGTTGTTGTCGCGTGTATCGCGTGGGCCGCAGTGTTTTGGGTTGGGTGGCGCGTGTGGAGTGCCGAAGACGTGCTTGCTCTCCAGGCGTCTGACATGGAGCAGACAGCGGCGCGCGAGGCATCGCTTACACGATTGCGTACGCTTGTGCGGGAAACACGCGCGGAGCGCGAGGAGATGCGCGAGCGCGCGTCGGACGACTTGATACACGTTGTCCAGATTATTGAAGATCTCGGAAACGTTTCAGACGTTCCGCTTGACGTCGGGAGCGCGGCTGTGGAGGATGGGAGCGATAGTGCCGCGTTTCGCTCGGTCTCTCTTGTGGTGAGGGCACGGGGGACATTTGTGGCACTCGCGCATACGGTGGAACTCCTAGATACACTACCGCATCCTTCCGAATTGCTCCAATTTCAGCTTGAAAAAACGCCGGGAGCTTCCGGCCCATGGGCGCTCACGGCGCGGATACGTGTTGTCGTGTCACAAGGTAACAATTTGCAGTGATATGAATTCAAAATATCCCATTCGTGTGAAAGAAATATTTTCGTACTTTCACGAGCCGGAGTATGTGGCTCGCTTTGCGCGCGTGTACTGGCGCGGTCTGCTCGCGTTCTCCGCAGTACTCATTATTCTATTCTCGGTGTACGGCATTCGGCAGGTATTACTATTGTCGGAGATTGCGAACACGATGCCGGGTGAGACGAGTGCCGCGTCGCCGTTTGATCGCGAAAAGTTGAAAACAGCGCTCCAAGGTTTTGAGGCGCGTGACGTTCGATATGAAGCATTGAAAACAAGGCCGCCCAATATAACTGACCCATCTCGTTAGAAATCTCGCAGAAAGTCAAAATATACGATATTCTGACCTTGTTCCTCTCTAGCCCTCGTAGTTAAATGGATATAACTGCGGACTTCTAAGCCGCTATTCGAGGTTCGATTCCTCGCGAGGGCAAAAAAGGTGAGTGGGCGGTACAGGATTCGAACCTGTGACCTTTCGCGTGTAAAGCGATTGCTCTACCACTGAGCTAACCGCCCCCGATGACAGTATATCTACAGCGTGCCGACCCCACAATCAATACCTAAAGGTCTGCACCGCCCGCACAGTGGTACCGCGTCTGTAATTTTGATACATTGCCTAAAGATAAAAGGAGTGAGGAAATGAAGAAGCGGGTTTTACTCATACACGGCTGGAAAGGGAAGCCGACCTCTAACTGGTTTCCATGGCTTGAGTGGGCGCTGTTGTTGCGGGCGGTTGATGCGAAGGCGCTCACTATGCCGCGCCCCGACAAACCAAAACTGAACGTATGGGTGAATACGATTGCGGAGGAAGTGGGTATGCCGAACAAAAATACTTTTTTTGTCGGACATAGTCTCGGCGGCATTGCCATTCTACGGTATCTGGAGATGCTCCCTCGGCGAACGCGCATCGGAGGTGTGATCATGGTGGCTGGTTTTTCCGAATCAATCGGTCGTTCGGAAATTACAACCTTCTTCAAGCACGCGCTTGATTATGAACATATCAGACACATCACCGAGGAGCGTATTACCGCGATTCAATCCACGAATGACCCATACGTGCCGTTTGCTCGCGGAAAAACTCTTCGGGACAAGCTTGGTGCCAAACTCATCACCATAAAAGACGGAGGGCATCTCAATACCGCAAGCGGATTCACGACACTCCCTGTCGTGCTCGACGCGCTTATAGAATTCAAATGTTAAGAGCCTGTCGATAGTATAAGAAAGTCGCGAACCCTCGCGGCTTTCTTTTTGTTCCATGTGAGCGAGTTTTCGCAAGTTAATGTATAAATAATATTGTATGGACGAAATTGAGGAACTCCGCTGTGTCGTTCGCGGCAAGGTGCAGGGTGTTTTTTATCGCGACTTCGTCGCGAAGCACGCGCGGCACTTAGCGCTCACGGGTTATGTGAAAAATGCACCGAATTTTATGGTTGAAATCGTGGCGCGAGGGCATCGGGACAAACTGGAAAATTTTTAGAGCATGTACGCAAGGGACCGTTCCTAGCGCGCGTGATGAATGTTGAAACAGAGTGGCGTCTGCCCGCACACTTACTCTCGGTTTGTTCCGACGAAGTCGGAACGCGCAAGGCGCGAACCGAGAGTAAGTGTGCGGGCGAACCGACGGAGAAGTTTGACGAGTTTCGAATTGTCGCATAGGTTTAAATAATATGACCGATAAAGTGCCGCAATGTATCGGCATCATTTTAGACGGCAATCGTCGGTGGGCGAGGGAACGCGGGAAGCCGCTGTTTGAAGGACATCGCGTTGGGCTGCGGGAGACTCTCAAGAAAATAGTGCTTGCCGTACGTGACCGCGGCATTCCTCACCTGGCTGTCTTTATGTTCTCAACCGAAAACTGGGGAAGGGCGGGCGATGAGGTTTCCTATTTGATGGATTTATTTCGCAGTGCCGCGAAAGAGGACTTGCGAGAGCTTGGGCGTGAAGGCGTGCGCATACGGTTTGTCGGGCAGAAAGAGCGTTTTTCATCCGACCTGCAACGACTGATGGAAGACACCGAAAAGGAAACCGCGCACAACACTAAAATTACCTTGTGGGCATGTCTTTCATATGGTGGTCGGGCGGAAATCGCGGCGGCTGCGAAGAGCGCGGTCGCATCCGCATACGGTGGAGATGTGTCCGAAGATTCACTCGCGCAACACCTATGGACTGCCGATATGCCCGACTGCGACATTATCGTACGCACAAGCGGAGAGAAGCGCCTGTCTGGATTTTTGATGTGGAAAGGCGCGTACGCGGAGCTTTTCTTTCTTGACGCATATTGGCCTGACTTTGACGAGAAAATGCTTGAAGACGTTCTCACCGAGTACGTCGCGCGCGAGCGACGGATGGGAAAGTAACCATACGCGTCGCCGCTCGCCACCCGTCGTTCACGTGCAGATTAACATTCAAACGTTTTGCAAAATGTTAGAACGTCGTTAGCATCTGCAGTTCTTTGTTGTTGCTTTTACTGTTGTTGCGACTGCTTGAATCTCGCGTTGTGGCATGTTACAGTGCCACAACTTGTATGACAGCAATAAAAATCTCGCCAGTAGACATGGACGCGCGAAAGAACCTTGACATCCGCGTGGGGGACACTGTGTGTGTGTGGCAAAAGGTGGTGGAGGACGCGAAAAAAGGCAAAACACGCTTGCAGGCATTTGAGGGACTTGTGTTGGCACGCAAACACGGACGTGAGCCGGGCGCGACCTTCACAGTGCGACGTATGGCGTCTGGAGTCGGTGTGGAGCGTATTTTTCCGCTCTACTCTCCAATGATTGATCGCGTTCTGCTCGTGAAGCATGCGCGTGTGCGCCGCGCGAAGCTCTACTACATTCGCGACAAGGTGACGCGCGAAGCGAGGAATGCCCTACGCCGCACTCGGGTGATTCAAAGCCAAGAGTCCGTAGAGAGCGAGAAGGAACAAGAATCGGAATCGGTATCTGCAATTCCCGAAGTTCCAATTGAAGCGGCACCGGTAGAAACTGGAGAAGAATCAAAAAGCAAGTAATAATAGTACTTATCTGCGCAGGTGTTGAAATTGGTAGACATTACGCCTTGAGGTGGCGTAGCCCGTAAGGGCGTGGGGGTTCGAGTCCCCCCCTGCGCACCAAATTGGACTTCGTGATTTTTTGTGGGGGGAAGCAGAGGTTTGCTCGCCGCGCCGTTCGGCGCGGCTCGCAAGGAATGAAGCCGTAAAATCAAACGGCGGGGCGAAATCCCAAGAAACAATTTTTTCGGAAATGAGGCGGTTCGTTCCAATTTTTTGCGCAAAATGAGCAATCTCCGTTGGAGATTGCTCCGAGGCGATTTTTCCCGCGTAAATCAAGGTATTTATGTAGTCTCGCATTGGTTCGATCCACCCGCTCATTTGCTTTCGCAGAAGTGTATCCTGTTCGCCCCTCAAGGCGATTTTTTGTTGGACAAGCTCTTCCTTTTTTCGTTTGTAAGTGTCCTCGTCAATAAGATTGTCCAAATATCCTTCAAGCAATTTATCCAGTTTTTCTTGAAGGGCGAAAATCTTTTTTCTCGTCGCTTCTGCGAAAGCGTCTGCTGATTGAGCCTGCGATTTTTCTTCGCGCTCCAACTTTTCCAACATTCCTTTTGACCAGTCAGCAGGCAAAGTAATTGTTTGCGACTTTTCAATAATTTGTTTTTGCAATTCGTTTTCTTGGATATACTTTTCGGCGCAAGCCCCGTGCTTTCGTGTGCAACGATAGTAGCGGTAAAGTCCGCCGTTGCCTTTGGCAAATTGCGCCGTGAACATTGAACCGCACGAGCAGTTGAAAAGTCCGACAAACGGAAAATCGTGCCGCTTTTTGCTCTTGCGGGGCTTGCGTCTATTCGCTAAAACTTCCTGCACTTTCGCAAACAATTGCTTTGAGATGAGCGGGCGGTATTTGCCCTCGTGCGCTTCGCCGTTCCAGCGCATAACTCCGATATAGCGGTCATTGGTCAAAAGATTTTCAATTGAATAGTTGGAGCGCGCTTTTCCACCGCCAAGCTCGGCGAGGCGAGCCGAAATAGATTTGAGCGTGTGCCTGCCGGTGGCAAACTCCTCGTAGATTTTCTTGAGGATTTTTGCCTCTTTCGGCTCCGGCACAATGTTGCGCAATCTATGGTCGTAAATGTAGCCGAATGGTTTTTGTCCGGGCCATTCGCCCCGCCGCAGTTTGGCGCGGTTCCCTCGCCGAACATTTTCGGCCAGATTGTCCACATAATATTTGGCGTTTGATAATCCAATAGCGAGAAAGAATTTT
>Ga0155795_116_pt1 | contig 83696 bp, 82 predicted proteins | sample RifCSPlowO2_01_FD_107449 | JGI IMG/M metagenome (GOLD analysis project Ga0155795, IMG submission 107449) | Candidatus Kaiserbacteria bacterium RIFCSPLOWO2_01_FULL_50_24 | reverse complement strand
AAGGCTAAAACTCAAAGGAATAGACGGGAGCTTGCACAAGCGGTGGAGCGTGTGGCTCAATTCGTCGCTAAACGAAGAACCTTACCAGGACTAGATATCCTACTGCACGCCTAGCGAAAGCTAGGAAGCCTTCGAGGGTGTAGGACAGGTGATGCACGGCTGTCGTCAGTTCGTGATTTGAATCGTTCCCTTCAGTGGGGTAACGAACGCAACCTTCGTTGCCAGTTACAAGTGTCTGGCGAGACTGCCCCCTCACGGGGGAGGAAGGTGGAGATGACGCCAAGTCAGCGTGTCCCTCTGATGTCCTGGGCTGCACACGCGCTACAATCGCCGTTACAATGGGGCGCAATGCCGCAAGGCGGAGCAAATCCCAAAAAGCGGCGCCAGTTCGGATTGAGGTCTGCAACTCGACCTCATGAAGCCGGAATCGCTAGTAATCGCGGGTCAGCTATACCGCGGTGAATACGTTCTCAAGCTTTGTACTCGGGTCGTCATGCGATCGAGTACGCTAGTTGGTGGAATTCCAACCGCGACAGTTCATAGTGTCGCGAAGCGAAATCACAGTTAGTCGAGGCGACTTGGCTAGTGAAGGGTGAAAGTAGCAGTATCTAGCTTGAATGTCAGTTTGTGGCGTTAGATGGAGGCGATTTCTCGAGTACAGGAAGAAGCTTCTATGAAAAAACTATCTAACGTGTAGTGACATCGAGATAGATATACACAGTGTATCGGTTACCGTGAGAGATCTTGTGGAGTCCTCAAGGTATACTAACCTTGAGGTATGAGAGTCATCTCAAATGCAAAACAAGAAGTCAGCAGAGTTCGTAATACCAGACGGTATCAGTGGTCTGAAAAGGATCGCCGCCGCAATTCAAAATTGCAGGCGCCGTTTGGGAAGGAACAAATTCATAGGAAGAAATTACACCCACATTACGTCGCGGGATTTATTGACGGCGAAGGGTGCTTCTCGGTAAGTATTGGTCGTCACAAAACCTTAAAGCGCGGTTTTGAGATAAGACCGGAATTCACCATTGAATTACGGAAAGATGATCAGGAGGTACTGGAGCGCATCGTTGTCACCATCGGGGCGGGAAAGATATATGACTGTTCATACGAAAGATATGGATGGTTTCCCCATGCGAAGTATAAAGTTACAAGCATATGGGATATGAAAGAATATTTATTTCCGTTTCTCGATAAATATCCGCTACAAGCGAAGAAGGCGAAGTCATATAAATATTTTCAGGAAATCGTTCTCATGCTCTGCAATAAAGAGCATCTGAGCGACGATGGTTTCGAGAAAATTTTTCGGCTTCGGACAGAACTTCGTATGTTGGGAAAGAAAGCAAAAACCTATGGAAGCCGCGAGGGTGCGGGAAAACCGCTTGCCCCGTGGCGTTTGAGTGTTGTAAAGTAATTTATACCACAAAAGATACCGCCCGTCAAGTCAGGGAAGTTGGGAGTGCCCGAAGCCGATCCTCGCGATCGTTCAAGGCAAACTCAATGACAAAGACTAAGTCGTTATTACAAAATACAGATAGCGACCTGTCAAGGTAACTTGGCAGAAAAAACCAACTGAAATCGGTGAAGCCTGTCGTCAGTGCGTGATAAAATTACGCAGTGGCTACGGTAATACCGAGGGAATCTAAGAGAATCACATATTCGTCCGAGATACGAGCATTAAAGCTTATTCCATTCACGGCCGAGCAATTATCAATCGTCAACGGTTCATTGCTCGGCGATGGATACATCCACAATAATGGGTGGCCAAGTACGAGTAAAAATTACGTCTTCTCAAAAATGCATTCTGTAAAACAGAAAAAGTATGTTGAGTGGGTGTATAAAAAACTCAAGCCATTCGTGCATTCGCCACCGAAGTTATACACGCCGACACAGGCGTTACGACTTCGCACCATAAGTCATTCAACATTCACATCGTTGCGAGCGATATTCTACCGCGAGGGTAAGAAAATATTACCGAGCACGATCGAAACAATTATGACTGATCCACTATCGGTAGCAATGTGGTTCATGGATGATGGAAATGCAGCGAAAAGCTATGGCATATTGCACGGCTACCACCTAAATACCCAATCTTTCAGCGAAGAAGAGAACGAAAAAATACTCGTACTCTTCGCAAAGTTGTGGGATGTCGATTGCACGGTCCAGAAAAATAAAGGAAAGCATCGAATCTTCGTTCGGAGTAGAAGCATGAATGCATTCGCTGACATAGTGCAACCATTTGTTCTTCCGTCAATGCAATATAAACTCGGATAAATATGTGATTCTCTTAGAACCTGTAGAGACTGAAAGCTCATGCAAGTGAGCGAATAGATAGCAAAAGTGTCGGTTGAAGCCGGAGAAACCTTGCTATAACACGCTGGCCCCCAGTGAAATAAAAAGAGATTTCATGGGGTGAAGATATAGTCCATGCTTGTAGAAATACAAGAAGAACATGAACAAGGCATGGCTAGCGGAAGCTGGTCATGGAATTATTCCAAACAAACCTAAACGCCAAATGGCGTCGGTTAGTCGATATTCGCTCCCTCGTACGAGGTGCGAATGGGCAATGATGGTGTACCTTTATCTCCATCTGACAGCTGGAAAGACAGCAGTGGACGGAACAAAAGAGTGTGTATGAAAATAGGCACTAGGCACTAGGGTTTAAGTGCTTGAGGAAATGCGAACACAAGACGCCCTTGAGTGGGTGGTTTTGTGTGTATAACGAAACCGCCCCCATTGGGGGCGGTTTTGCACGCGCTATATACGCAACGTATAGTGCAGATTGTAGTCCTTCGCGCCGAAGTACTCTTTGGTGAATTCGGCCACCTCGTACGGGTTGTAGTACTTGCACGAAAATACGTCCAGGTACACGCTGTTCGTAAGGTTTGCGTAGTGGCCACTAATGAGCGATGTCTCAATGAGCTGTGTCATTGAGAATCCTGCAACGCGCTCATCATCGCCGAAATTGACGACCGTGCACTCACCGAAGCGTTTCATTCCTATGCGCTCGCAAAGTTCATACACATGTTGCTTCACTTTCTCCGCGTCTCTGATTGTTTCCGGGTTGCATCCATGAAGATCAATGGACGCCAAAAGACCCCAGGCGTTTTCCCGCTCGTAATCAGCGCGAATGGCGCTGTCATCCTTATTGGCAGATGTAAGGGCGTTAACGTGCGCCCCAATCCGTGTCGCTGTTTCCATTTATGATGTACATAAAATTAATTCTGTTAACTAATGTCGCTATCATATATGCATTTTCGGAAATGTACATAGCGCAAGGGCGATGTGGGGATAACTCTGGAGGCTGGAGAGCTGGAAACTGGAGGCTGGATAATCAAAAATAAGAAGGTGGAAAGTGGGGGTCAACTTTGGTACTATCGCAGTACGCGCGCGTAGTTCAGTGGTAGAACGCGTTCCTGATAAGAACGAGGTCGTAGGTCCGATTCCTACCGCGCGCATAGAGAAATGGGTTTATTCAGATACCGCCATTTTTTCCAGCACCTCCTGTAAGATACTTAAATTATTTTTCCTCCTTCCCTCAAGCGTCCCCGGCTCCCCGAGTTTTATCTTCGTATCTAATGTGTTTAACAGTGGGAGTAGCACTTGCTTGGCTCTCTCTCGCGCGATTGATGTAGTAGCGCCTCCGGGAGCTGCCGGTGCCATCAAACTCTCTGGGTCGAGAATCGAAAAATAAGGGACTTTTTGTTCGAGAGAACGAGCAAGGTTATTGAATTGCATCTCGGTCAAAGCACTCGGAGTGGAACGCTGACGAAAAGGCATGGTAGCTATCTTCTCGAGGAATGCTTCAGCTTCTCTTTGCGCGTTGAATTGTTCGTGTGCTTCAAGAGTCTGTTGTTGGTGAAACGCTTCAGCTTTTGGTACAGGGGTGTTCGCCGCGCCAATGACAGCCACCCCCGCAAGTATCCGCAGTCTCTTCCCTATCTTTCCCGGCTTCCGTTCGAGCGACTCGTGCATAGATTAGACTGTATCATGCATGACCTGGCTAGCCAATTCTGCTACACTAAGGTTTCTTAGGTGTCTATGAATCCCGTTAGAAGTAATGGACGGCGCATGGACGAGATTTTCATACCGGCCTGTTTTACAAGTCTTAATTGAGCAGAGTGCAAGGTACCCTATACTTCCGCGTCCCACCCCGTTAGAAGCTTCACTACCAAAATACCTACGATGAGGTCGAATTATCACAGAGTAATCGTTGCGGGCTTCTAACGTGGCCCACTTCTAACAGGATGAACTACAAAGTCATTGGCGGGAAAAAGCTCTCGGGCGAGGTGGTGACGAACCGCTCTAAAAACGCCGCTGTGGCGCTTTTGGCGGCGTCGCTCTTGAATCGTGGCACCACGACTCTCAAAAAGATGCCGCGGATTGAGGAGGTAAAACGTATTGTTGAGGTAATGAAATCAATCGGCGTGGAGATTGTGTGGGATGAGGGCGGCGATATACGAATCACGCCACCGGAGAAAATCAATCTTTCAAATATTGATCGCACTGCAGCCGCGCGCACGCGCGCCGCCAATCTTTTCATCGCACCCATCGCTCACTTGCTTGACTCTTTTGAGCTTCCTGCGCCCGGCGGGTGCGACTTAGGGAAACGCAGTTTGGGCTCGCATATTGATGCACTTTCTCCTCTCGGCATACACATAACAGGGAACGAAGGGGCGCATACGTATCACGTAGAAGCAAAAAACAAACATCCCACCGAAGTCATAATGTATGAGGCATCCGACACGGGTGTAGAAAATGTGCTCATGGCGGCGGCGAAAATTAAGGGCACCACGACCATAAAATTCGCGAGTGCAAATTATATGGTGCAGGATTTGTGCGTATTTTTGGAACAGTGCGGCGTTAAAATTGATGGCATCGGCACTTCTACACTAGTCGTACACGGTGTGGACGATATACAGAAAGAAGTTGTCGGCTACCCAAGCGAAGACCCCATAGAGGCGATGTTCTTTGTGTCGCTCGCGGCGACAACCGGTTCTCAAATTACTGTTTTGCGCGCGCCGATAGATTTTCTTGAACTTGAACTTTTCACACTCGGCCGCATGGGTCTTCAATACTCGCTTGGTCGGCGCTATAAATCCGAAAATGGCCGTGCGGCGCTCTGTGACGTAACTATCAAATCGTCTCTACTCATAGCGTCGCCGGAAAAAATACATTCGCGGCCGTACCCGGGCATCAACATAGACAATCTCCCGTATTTTGTACCGGTCGCAACCCAGGCGAAAGGCGAAACACTTGTGCACGATTGGGTATACGAAGGCCGCGCGAAGTACTATTTAGAAATGAATAAGCTCGGCGCACGCGTAGAACTTCTTGATTTGCATCGCGCGCTCGTTAAGGGACCAACGAAGCTCCACGCGGCGGACATTGTGGCGCCTCCTGCGCTCCGCCCAGCGACACTTCTTCTTATCGGCATGCTCGCTGCAGAAGGGGAATCAACACTTCGAGACGTGTACCCGATAAATCGCGGCTACGAGAATCTGCACGAGCGCCTGACGGCGCTCGGCGCGAGCGTGGAGGCGGTAGAATAGATTAATCGGTTACCTCATATAATCCTACGCGCAACATACCAACATTCTCAAGTATATTGGTATGTGCGGTGAGAGAGAAAAGATAGAAGCGTAAAAAGTCCATATATTGACTTTTGTGTGAATGTGGGGGCGTTCGGTTATATTGAAAGCACGGGCCCCTTGTTTTTTCGTGCGAAGTGTGGTATATAGTTTTAAGCCGCCAGATGGTCTCGCGGCTAAATAAGGGAGAGTAGTAGAATGGGAAATTCTGTCGTGGGCCCAGTTGAGGGCACCTGCAAGTGGTTTAACCTCCGTTTGGGGTACGGGTTTCTAGCGACCCCCGACGGAAAAGACGTGTTCGTCCACGTCTCCAATCTGGTGAAGGACGGCGACGGACTGTTCATCCTTCCGCTGAAGGACGGCGGGCGTGTCAACTTTGCGTTCGGTCCTTCCGACAGGGAAGGGCAGGAGGGGAAGCTCCAAGTTCTGGCGGGCACGAAGATCAAGGTCATCGATCGGTACGTGCCCGAGCCGAGGGACTAGAAAGTACAACCCTTTGAGGGTCGGGCAACCGACCCTCTTGTTTTTCCCGCACACTTACTTTGGCATTGCTTTTTATTCTGCCGACCGGACTTGTTTTGGTAGGTCGATTTTTATAATAGGACGCGAGATTAAGTGCTGTATATATTGAAAAAGCAGAATGATGCCAAAGTAAGTGTGCGGGTTTTGTGTACAATGTGTGCAAGTAGTTAACGCATGGCAGGAAAACCAAAACTCGTCGTTTTTTCATCCGGTACCAAAACGGGCGGACCCTCGTCTCGTAGTAGCGAGCTATGGCCTCGCAAAGGCGGAGGTTCCGGATTTGAGAATCTCGTCCAATGGTCGCGAACTAGCGCGGACTCCACGCAGACTGACTCGGAAAAATACGAGGTTGTTGCAGTTGTTTCAAACCACGAGCACGGTGACGTACGCGAGCGCGCGGGGCGGCTCGGTGTGCCGTTTGTCTATTTTGAGCCAAAGAACTATTCTCATGTTCTTGAGAACATGAGAACAGAATCGGGCGAAGGGGTGTCAGATGAATATCGGCGCATTGTTCGCGAGAGTGAAGCTGAGTGGGTTGCGCTGTCAGGATGGCTGAAAAAAGTGGAAGGACCCAATCCGCAAAAGACCTTCAACATTCATCCCGCACTACTGTCACAGCGTGGCGGCCCATTCGACAGGCTCAGGGCAAGCCGGTTTGGCGGACACGGTATGTATGGCAGGCGTGTACACGAGGCCGTGAAGCGGGCACTGGACACAGGTGAAATTACAGAAACAGGTGTCAGTATGCATTTTGTGACGGATGAATACGACCGCGGCCCTGTATTTTTCGAGCACAAAGTCCCGCTTCAAAAAGGCATGTCAGCGGACGATATCGCAAAAGCAGTAAACAAAGCGGAACACGAATGGCAACCAAAAATCACGAACTTAGTCGTGCACGGGCAGATTCATTGGGACGGCAAGGACCCGAAATCACTGGTGGTTCCTCCCGACTTAAAATAGAATGGCCACATTGGGCGCGTGGTGGAACGGTAGACACGCTGGCTTCAGGAGCCAGTCTTCGTAAGGAGGTGAGAGTTCAAATCTCTCCGCGCCCATTATGGAACTAAAGGAATCTGTATGCGTTGTGACGGGCGGAGCGAGAGGCCTGGGCGTCGCGCTTGCGCGTGAGCTTGCAAGGCGCGGCACACAGTTAATTATTTCGGATATTGATAGCGTGGACCTTAAGGACATAGGCGTCGAGCTCGGCATGTCGGTGATGCATTGCAATGTTTCCGATAGGCAACAAGTTGAGTCCCTTGGCCGCGCAGCGATGGACGTGTACGGCCGCATTGACATATGGCTCAATAACGCTGGCATCTGGATGCCATACACGCCGGCGGAGGACATCGATTTCGGCAGGGCGCACGAGCTTATTGAAGTTAATTACTTCGGCACTGCCTACGGTACGCTCGAGGCCGTAAAGCACATGCGCGGCCGGAATGCGGGGTTCGTCGTCAATATTCTTTCGGTGCGAGCGCTGAAGGGCAAAGCGCTTGGCGCTTCATATTCGGCGAGCAAGTTCGCTGCCGAGGGCTTTACGCAATCAGTACGCGAGGAGCTGAAAGATACCGGCGTGAAAGTAATAGGCGTCTACCCCTATCGCATGAAAACTGCGCTCTTTGGGGAGAATCGTCATACCGATTACGATGATTCGATGGAACCCGCAGATGTTGCGCGTGTCATCGTTAACAATCTGGCCTCGGATGAACCTGTGGAGCATCAGGAGATTTGGAACACCGCCAACAAAAAAGAAGGCGCCGCACACACACTCCAAAGAGGGTGACATTGGCAAACGCACTAGCTTCAGGCTTGCCCGCCGACCGCGTGTCGCCTAAAGCTTTAGCGGTGGCACAAGCTTTAGCGAATGCGGGAGCCAGCCTTCGCAGGGAGGTGAGAGTTCAAATTCTCTCGTGCCCGCAAAACAAAAGCCACCGACTGCAAAGTCTGTGGCAGGAGGATATGATTGTGTCAGGAAAGATGGCGACTTTCGGTTAGATTTTTGAGAGTGCTTGGCCGAGGTCGTGTATCAAGTCCTTCGGGTCTTCGCGACCCACCGAAAGACGAAGCATGCCTTCCGAAATGCCAGCGCTCTCCAATTCTGTTGGTGTGAGTTGGCCGTGGGTTGTGGTCGCGGGGTGGATGACGAGCGAGCGCGCTTCGCCGATGTTTGGCGCGTGCCAGAATAGTTTGAGAGCTTCCAAAACGATGCGTGCCTTTTTCACGCCGCCGCTAATTTCAAACGCCATGAGGCCACCGAACCCTTTTGACATCAGTTTTTTATTTCGCCTTGCGTCTGGTCCGAATGCTGGATGGAAAACTCTCTTCACTTTCGGATGGCGTGAGAGGTATCGCCCCACAATGAGCGCGTTGTCGCAGTGTTCTTTCATTCTGCCGAACAGCGATTCAATGTGGTAGCACAAGACCACGGCGTTGTCGGGCGATATGCACGGCCCGGTGTCGCGAAACCATGTGAGGCGAATCGCATCTATCAAATCCTGCTTGCCGACGATCGCACCGCCGATGACCTCGCCGTCGCCCATGTATTTTGAAAGCGAGTGCACCACAATATCGGCACCGCCGGTGAGTGGTGTAGCGAGCGCTGGAGTGGCAAGTGTGCTGTCTACCACAAGCGGAATGTTGTGTGCGTGCGCGAGGCGCGCGAGCGCCGATACGTCAAACACGTCAATGACCGGATTTGACGGCGTTTCCACATATAGAAACTTCGTGTTCGGCTTAATCGCTTTTTCCCATTGTTCTAAGTCCAGCGGTTTTGGAACGAGAGTGACGGAAATACCGAGCTTCGGCAATTCTTCGCGGAATAAATGAAAGACGCCGCCGTAGAGGCGATTAGATGCAACGATGTGACCATTCGGAGCGGCCAGGTGGAGCGCAAGAAGATTAATTGCCGCCATGCCAGAAGAAGTTGCAAGGCACGCTTCGCCTCCCTCAAGCGCGGCTAGGCGTTTTTCAAGAATGTCTACACTCGGGTTGTTGATGCGCGTATATATAAATCCACGCTCTTCTCCTGCAAAAAGTCGTTTACCGCGCTCAAATGAGCCGAGCGGGAATGCCACGGTGCGGTAGAGCCCCGGGCGCATATTGCGGTCCTCTTCAATGCTTCCGCCGTGTATTTCAAGCGTTTTTTGCCGCAGTTGCCACATCCCACCCTCTATCGGTGCCTTTTTTCGCTTTACCATCTTCACACCTTACGTCAATGAGGCGCGAATTGCAACAGGCCGTTGTAGCTAAAAATAAAAGGAACCGAAATCCTTCGGGTAGATAGTAAATACGGGTACCGTATTCGCCATATGAACATGGCGAATAAACAAGGGGTGTTTGAGGAGAAGGCGGAGGAATATTGGGAGGCGACGAAGAAGCGTCGGGGCAAGATCCTTCGGGCGGGGAGTCAGAAAACCTCACGACCGGAAACGCGCCGTGGCTCCGCGCAGGGTTAGGGGTCTTCTTTGCCGCAGGGTCAACGCCCTGTATATCAAAGAGTTAGGTTTACTTATAAAACCATTCTTTAAACGACCTCGGCCATCCATACAGAAGAAAGAGTGCAAGCGGCGCACCCCAGTTTGCACCGCGTTCAACAAAATCCCATATAGGGTCGCCGACAATCGGACGTACCAGCGCTGCCCACACTGCCCAGAGTGCCATCCATAAAATTAAGATCCTCACGGGTCTTACAAGAATTAATATGCCAAGAGCAATATCCATGATACCAACTAGCGCCATGAGCTGTAACGCGATATCCATATTTGTAATTCCAAAATGTGGAAACCAAGCGAGCCACTCCTCCTTTCCTTGATATGCAAACACGCCGTGACCTATAAACTCTGCTGAAACGGCGATACGCAAAACCCCTTCAATAATTTTGGAATTATTCATAGACAATCAAAGTTAAACCGATAATTAATAAGGAATCTTACACTCTTCAAAACAATGCGCCTTCCTATTGAGTGTATACATGCGTTTTCGTCCGAGCGGTTCGCACCTCACGGCATTCACTGAACGTAGCACTTGCAGATGGTGCGTAACGGTTGGTTGTCGTAACTTTACTTTTTTCGTCAATTCTCCTACGGTCATGCCTTTTGTCGTTTTGCCAAGTATGCACACTAGTGTATAGCGGCTCCGCTCCCCAACGACCTTAAAACAATCCGGGCAGAGCTCCTCTTCTCCGGAAATAGTGTCGGGTACCCATGGCGGTCTCTTATAACGATCTTGACCACCCACCCTTTTCGTTCCGCGATGCTTTGTCCACAGCTTTTTAGAAATCATAGACAATCATCTATATTACAATTTATCGATCATTATCAATATAATCACCATATGCGCATGACACAAGGGCAATGTCCCACATTTCGTGGGATAGTAAAACGTGACGGCTCGCAAGTTGCGTTTGACGGAGAAAAAATCACACAGGCGATAGCAAAAGCCGGAAAAGTAACCGGAGAATTCAATGAGCCCGAGGCGCGCCGCCTCGCGGGGAAGACGCTCTCCTTGGCGAAGCGTCTGTATGGGGATGACATACCGTCAGTCGAGGATATTCAGGATTGCGTTGAGCGCACGCTTATGGCCTCCCGACACAAAAAGGCCGCAAAGGCCTTCGTCGTCTATCGCGCCCAACATGCCGAAATGCGCGCGTTCATAACTGTCGCCTCACTTGGGCTCGTAGACAATTATATCGACAACCTTGATTGGCAAGTGAGGGAGAATAGTAATATGGGCTACTCTCTTCAGGGGCTCAACAACCACATCTTTTCAGAGGTTAGCAAGACATACTGGCTCAACAAAGTATATCCAAAGGAGGTGCGCGATGCACACGAGAGTGGCGATATGCACCTGCATGACCTCGGCACCCTCTCCGTTTACTGTATCGGGTGGGACCTTGCAGACCTTTTGAGGGAAGGTTTTTGCGGTGTGCCGGGGAAGGTAACCTCTGCTCCCGCGAAACATTTTAGCGCCGCCTTGGGACAGGTCGTAAATTTTATGTATACGCTCCAGGGAGAGGCGGCTGGCGCGATCGCATTCTCCAATTTTGACACACTACTCGCACCGTTTATCAGGTACGACAATCTATCGGACAAGGAAGTCGTGCAGTATGTGCAGGAGTTCATATTCAATATGAATGTGCCGACGCGCGTTGGTTTCCAGACACCGTTTTCTAACATCACGCTCGACCTCTCCCCGTCGCCTAACTTTAAAGACCAAAAAGTTGTTATTGGCGGAAAGGAGCGAGAAGAAACCTACGGCGAGTTTCAGGAAGAAATGAATCGCCTCAACCGAGCGCTCTTTTCAGTGCTTGGAAAAGGTGATGCGTCGGGGCGCGTGTTTACGTTTCCGATACCGACGGTAAACGTGACGCGCGATTTTGACTGGGACAATCCGGCACTCGAGGGATTGTGGCACATCACTGCAAAATACGGCATACCCTACTTTTCAAATTTCGTTAACTCTGACATGAAACCGGAGGATACTCGTTCCATGTGTTGTAGATTGCGTCTTGACCTTAACGAACTTGAGCGACGTGGTGGCGGTCTTTTTGGGGCGAATGCGCTTACCGGTTCCATAGGTGTGGTAACCGTCAATATGCCAAGGATAGGATACATCGCAAAGAGCGAGAAAGAGTTCTTTAAGCGGCTTTATTGCCTCATGGATATTGCGAAAGAGAGCTTGGAGATAAAGCGGAAAGTAATTGAGCGGTTTGCCGGCGCAAACCTGTATCCGTATACCGCCTTCTACCTGCGTAAAATTTATGCGGCGTACGGCGAATATTGGAAGAATCACTTTTCTACCATAGGGATTATCGGCATGAATGAGGCGTTGGTAAATTTTCTCGGCACGGATATTGGCACGAAAAAAGGTCGTTCTTTTGCGGAAAAGGTGCTTACTCGTATGCGCACACGCCTCGTTCTGTACCAAAAAGAAACCGGTAATCTCTACAACCTTGAGGCGACACCCGCGGAGGGAACGTCGTATCGGCTCGCGCTTAAAGACAAGAAACGTTATCCAAATATCATTGTTGCGAACGAGACGGAGATTGCGCGCGGCGCGCAGCCGTTCTATACAAACTCGTCGCATCTGCCGGTCAACCACACAGATGATATTTTTGAGGCACTTTCCGTTCAGGATGATTTGCAGACAAAGTATACGGGTGGTACGGTCATCCATCTATTTTTGGGAGAACGTGTTACCGATCCGAGCGCAGTGCCTCGGCTTGTGAAAAAAGTATGTGAGAATTTTAAATTGCCCTACTTTACTTTGACGCCGACATTTAGCGTGTGCGCGTCGCACGGGTACCTCTCTGGCGAGTGTCGCTCGTGTCCAACATGCGCGCGTGAGTGCGAGGTGTATTCGCGAGTCGTCGGATATCTGCGTCCCGTAAGCGCGTGGAATGCGGGCAAGCAGGCCGAGTGGTCCGTGCGCAAAACGTATGAACCCATAGATGAACACGCCGTGCTGGACGTGGCGCACAACATTATCGAGGCGGCAGGAAAACGACCATGAAGTTCGGCGGGTTCGTTCCCTGCACCCTGATTGATTATCCGGGCAAGACCGCATGTATTGTGTATACAATCGGTTGTAATTTCAGATGTCCGTATTGCCACAATCCGGAACTGGTCAACGAAACGGTGGAAAGGACGTTTTCTGAAAGCCGCATATTCACGTTTTTAGAATCAAGGCGCGGCGTCATAGATGGCGTGGTGATAACCGGTGGCGAGCCAACGATGCATGGCCAAGATTTACTTCTCTTTATGCGGCGCGTAAAAGAGCGCGGTTTTCTCGTGAAGCTTGATACGAATGGGACCAATCCAAACCTTCTTGAAGTGGCGATTAGTCAGAATCTTGTGGACTATGTGGCCATGGATGTAAAAGCACCCCTTTCAACATACCACCGTGTTGTTGGTCGTCCGGTTGACATTGGCGCGATACGCAGAAGCATTGACACACTACTATCTTCGGGCGTTCCGTATGAGTTCAGGACGACGGTCGTTAAGACACTGCTTTCGCCGGAGGATTTGGAGGGTATTGCCCGAGAAATTGCGGGTGCGAGCCGGTACTACCTGCAAAAGTTTGTTTCCTCCACCATTTTGAATCCACAATTCAAACGCAAGGTTGAATATACCGATGTAGAATTGGAAGCATTCCGAAGTAACGCGGAAAAGTACGTCGCCTTTTGCGGCATACGATAGCCGTATGAAAACCGTATATTTGGATTATGCAGCAACGGCGCCTCTTGATGATGAGGTGCTGGCGTGCATGCTCCCGTTCTTTGGTGCGCAGTATGGGAATCCATCGTCTATGTATGCGAGTGGAAGACGTGCCGCGCGCGCGATCGCCGATGCGAGAGAGCGGGTTGCCGCATGTATAGGCGCACATACGGACGAGATAATTTTTACCGGGAGCGGTACCGAGTCAGACAATTTCGCCGTTATAGGTGCGGCGCGTGCCAATCGGCAAAACGGCAAGCACATAATCATATCGGCCATTGAGCATAAGGCGGTGCTTGAAGCGGCGCACACGCTCGAAAAAGATGGTTTTGAAGTATCCATCGCTTCGGTAGATCGGTTTGGAATGATTGTCGTTTCGTCCGTCGTGTCGTTAGTGAGGGACGATACGGTTCTTATCTCCGTTATGTATGCGAACAACGAACTCGGAGTGGTGGAGCCAATATCCGAGTTGTCACATGCTATCGCTGAACGTAAAAAAAAGACCGGACTTCCGCTTGTGCATACGGACGCATGCCAGGCCGCCGGATATGTTGCGCTTAATGTTCGGGATCTCGGCGTTGACCTTATGACCCTCAACGGCTCTAAGGTATATGGCCCGAAGGGGGTTGGCGCGTTGTACAAGAAGCGCGGCGTGCATATGTCGCCCCTCCTGGTAGGCGGCGACCAGGAGGGAGGAATGAGAGCCGGCACGGAATCAGTTCCTCTCATGGTTGGCATGGCGTTCGCGTTAGAAAAGGCGGAGAAAATCAGAGTGAAGGAGTCCGAGCGCCTTTATGCGCTAAGGAGCTACTTTATATCCGAGTTACGCGGGCGAGTCCCTGGAGTGACGGTGAACAGTCATCCAACGCACTGTCTCCCGCACATCGTACACGTTACCGTGCCCGGTATAGAGGGGGAATCAATGGTTCTTATGCTCGACGAGTGTGGTGTAGAAACCGCAACCGGGTCGGCATGTTCCGCACATGACCTGAAGCCGTCTCACGTTCTTATCGCAATCGGGCAAAATGACGACCTCATGCACGGAAGTTTACGGTTTTCTCTCGGAAGACAGACGGACCAGGCGGCGCTTGACTATGTGCTCTCGGTTTTTCCAACAATCGTAGAAACGTTGCGGGCGGCTTCGGCGCTCACCCCCACACTTAATGTGTCGATGCGCGAAGCGCGGCGCGAAGCGCCCTCGGCACAATAAGTGTGGGGGCTCACCACTAGCACCAATCTTAAAATTAATGGCCTAACGAAGTAGTCAGTATGCGAAAGAAAAATACGGTATGTGATGTTGGTAGCTGGCTTTACAGCGAAGTCGTGCGCGACCATTTTTTCAATCCGCGAAATTTACTTATTGATGACGCCGCGTATGAAGCAGATGGTCTCGGTGTCGTTGGGAGTCCGGCATGCGGCGACGTGATGGCCGTGTGGATACAAGTGGACCATAGAGGACGCATCCATGAGTGTAAATGGCGCACGTTTGGCTGTGCTTCCGCGATTGCCTCAACGTCCATGATGTCGGTTATGGCGACCGAAAACGGCGGCATGACGCTCGCGCGTGCGAAGCGGCTTACGCCGGAGGCCATTATAGAACGCCTCGGAGGGTTGCCAGACAGAAAATATCACTGCTCGGTCTTAGGCCACCAGGGACTGCGTGAGGCCGTTAAAGATTACGAAGAGAATCATGCAAATTGAATTTCAAGAGTATGTGGTGTGCGGAGTAATATCGGAAGTTTCCGGTGTCGCAACACTTATGCTGACTAAAGAGGACGGAACGGTGCCACCCTTTGTTCCCGGCCAGTACGTTAATATATTTTTTCCGGAAACGCGCACGTCGGAGGGGAAAGCATACAGTATTTCAAGTGCTCCCAGTGAGTCGACACTGTCTATAACCGTGCGCGCAATCGGCGAGTTCTCCAATCGTCTGTGCTCCATGCGCCCGGGGGACACGGTGCGCGCGTCATTGCCATACGGGTTTTTTTACCCCGAGGCTGATGATAGTGAACTTGTGATGCTTGCCGCAGGTATAGGCATCGCGCCCTTCAGGAGCATGATCCGGCATATCGCGAAGTACACTTTATCACGTCGCCTAGCGCTTTTTCACAGTGTCAGAACTTTGTCTGACGCCATCTTTCTTGAAGAATGTACGGAACTTCGGCAGAAATTTCCAAACTTTTCCCTGACCCATTTTGTGACACGCGATGCAGAGGTCCAAAACGAGTATGTGATTCCGCACCGAATAGAGCCGACTGACATACTATCACGCGTTTCAGATGTGTCGCGCGCGGAGTTTCTCATTTGCGGTTCCATTTCATTTACACGGGATATGTGGAGAGGCCTTCGAAAGGCCGGAGTGAATGAGGAAAAGCTCTATACCGAAGCATTCTTCTCGCACTAGAGCTCGTTGTTAGTGCTTCGCGGTCGAACCGGAGTCCACCTCGTAACTCGTGTTCTGGGCCTCAAAGAAATTTACCAGCTCAAATACGTCGGTCGCGGTAGACATCCACTTGGCAGGGTTCGTGACGCCATAGTGCTTGTCTATGCCAAGCTCCGCGAGGCGGCGATCGGCGACATACTGCACGTATTGATTCACGTAGTCGGCGTTGAGGCCGAGAATTCCGCGCGGGAACAGGTCTTTGTTGTATGCCACCTCCAAATCCACACCCTCAACGATTATTCGTTTTATCTCTTCTGCGAATTCTACCGTTACCAAATCTTGATTCTCTTCAAGAATGTTGTGTATGAGATTGATGCCGAATTTCAAATGGAGCGATTCGTCGCGCAAAACCCAATTAATCATACTTCCCAAGTTTCGCAGTTGATTTCGCTGGCGGAATGAGAGCGCCACCATGAAGCCCGAATAAAACCACACACCCTCCATGACGATATTCGTGGCAACGAGATTGCGAATAAAATCTTTTTTGCCGTCCAGGGTAGATACGTCAAGCGTGTCTTCCGTCATACGCTTCATGTACTTATTAATGTAGTCCTCCTTCACCTTCATAGACGGGACCTCAAGATGGATGCTAAATACTTTTTCGCGGTCAAGCGGGAATGTCTGAAGGACGTATTCAAACGCAACGCAATGGTTCGCTTCTTCCCACATCTGCTTTGCCAAATAGAGGTGGCACTCCGGGGATTTGAGGTACGGGTAGATACCGAGCGCGATGGAGCGATTCACGATAAGCTCTGCGGGGTTGAAAAACGCCATCAAAAATTTTACCGCATGCCGTTCGTCCTCGGTCATTTTAGTCCAGTCGTCCAGGTCCTCCTTGAGCGCAATTTCGTGCGGGAACCAGGTGTTGCGCACTGCCTGATTGTAGAGGTCATACGCCCACTGATAACGCAGGGGGTGGAGGTTCATGTCGTCGGGTGAGGGTTTTCCTATGAGCATGTTGGATTTTGTTATGAACTAAGTGAATTAGAAAATCTTACACCCTGTGAAATCGCCGCGAAGCGGCGAGCGCCGAAGGCGCATTTCACAGGGTCAGTAAAATATAGTCGCATACGCTCCTTATTTTACTGGCACGCATCACACACCAACTTTTCCTGCGGGTCTGACGGTCCGTTATGTACGTGTGTTAACGAGCGTGCAGAAGAAAAACCGTCGCGAGCGATGGGCGTCTCAAGCGCGGAGTCGGTTTCATTTACGACCGACTTCGTCTGTCCGAGGTCCGACTTCGTCGAGCCGATGGCTGAGGACATATCCTCCAGAGAAATGGCCGGATTCTTCACGGTGGCGGCAGGGAGTGGCGCCTGCCTACCGTCGTTTCTGTCGGCGGCTTTGGCGTTTAGCATATCGGACACTGTCGGTTTGGACTGAACAGTTTTAGATACGGCAGAAAACCCCCCTAACTCTTGTTTTTTATCTTGCCGTACGGACTCTTGTCTGGAAAAAGAAGCTGCAGAAAACGAAGAGACGACCGGTGCTTCCAGGGTCGGCGCGTGTGCACTTTTCGCCGCTGCAAACCCGCGTTTTCCCAACTTCTCCGCCTTATTAACCGCAATGGTACTTTGCTCCGCCGAATGGCGCGGCTTCATGTGAAGGTAGTAGGTGGTTTTAAGACCCTTACGCCACGCGGTCATATATATATTTTTCATTTCATCCATATCTCGCGATTCAAGATACATGTTGCGCGAGAGCGCCTGGTCTACCCACTTTTGCGCGCGTGCCGCGATTTCTATGAACGCATACGGAGACGTAGCGAATGAGGTTTTATATATATCTTTCAGATATGCGGGAATTTCGGGAATGTCGGTTATGTCTCCCTGCGATTCAATTATTCTCTCGCGCACGTCTTCCCACAACCCCATGTTTTTGAGGTCCTTTACGAGATTTCTGTTGAGGTCTAAATATTTGCCTGAAATTTTATTGCGCGAAAACACCTGCGCGAATCGAGGGTCAATGCCCGGTGTCGTGCCCGCGACGAGTCCGATGTTTGCGTTCGGCGCGACCGCAAGGAGTGTTGCGTTTCTAATTCCTTCTTTTACTTTCGCGCGCAAGGCGTCCCAATTGAGGCGGCGATTTCGCGTTCCGTTTGGAAGCTCTATCACGGCGCCGCGATCTTCCTCCAGCGTCTTCATGGTGTCTAGCGGCACTATTCCTCGCGACCACCCGGATCCAGTAAAGTTTTTGTATGAGCCGCGCTCATGTGCCAAGTTCGCGCTCTCGTCAATTGCAATGTAGCTTACGAATTCAAATGCGCGGTCAACGAAATCCGCCGCATGTGGACTTTCATACGGCATCCCGAGCTGTTCTAGCGTGTCTGCAAGACCCATAAGGCCGAGCCCCACAGCGCGATTTTCCCGGTCGGACCGAGTTGCTTCGGGAATGGGAATGACGTTGATGTCTATTAAGTTATCCAATTGGCGCACGGCAAGACGCACGCTTTCCTCAAGCAGAACCCAGTTGATTTGCTTGTGTTCCACGTGCGTGGAAAGGTTGAGTGACGCAAGATTGCACACCGCGATATTGTCTTTATCCTGCGGCAGGCAGATTTCCGTACACAAATTTGACATATGGATGGTGCCGGTATTGTTGTTGAGCGCGCGCAAGTTTATAGGGTCTTTCCACGTGAGCCATGGGTGCGATGTGGATTGAAGAGAGGTAAGAATCTGGTGCCACTGCTCGCGTGCAGGCACTCTCTTCCACATGCGCATTTTTCCCTCACGTGCCATTTCCACATATTCCTCGTAGCGCTTGCTAAATGCAGAACCGTACAGCTCGTTTAAATCTGGGGTTTCTTTGGGGTCAAACATATACCAATCCTCGCCACGCTCCACACGACGCATGAACTCGTCGGAAAGGAACACGGCGGTATTTGCGGTGCGCATGCGCAAGTAGTCGTCGCCCGCATTGTGTTTCCAGTCAATAAATTCCTGAAAACTCAAGTGCCAATTTTCCATGTAGAAACACATGGCACCGAGCTTTTTACCGCCGCGCTGAATGGCGCGTATCGCAGTGTCCATAATTTTTGCGAATGGTGTTGGTCCCGAAGAGACGGTGTTTGAAGAAGAAAGCGGCGAGCCGGATGCGCGTAGTTTTGTCATGGATACGCCGAGGCCCCCGGATGCCTTTGAAATTTTCATGACATCGGCAACGGACTTCGCAATGTGTTCAATGTCGTCATGTACTTCCAAGAGAAAGCAGTTGGAAAGCGATGGGCGCGTGGTGCCGGCGCCGAGGTTGGTGGAACCGCCGGCGATGTAGAGGTGTCGTGACATGTGATTGTAAAACTTTTTCGCCCACAAGGTCGGCTCTTTTTCATTGTAGGCAAGGCCCATCGCAACGCGCATGAAGAAATACTGTGGTGTCTCAATCGGTTTGCGATCGCCGCCTTTCAAGGCGTATCTGTTCATGAGCGTTGAGAGTCCCGCGTAGGTAAAGAGTTCGTCGCGCATGAGCGATAGCACTCCGGCGAGAACCTCCAAGTCAAAAAGCTCTCCCATGCGCGGGTCCAGAAGCCCACTACCGATGCCGTTTTGTATATATGACGAAAATCCGCTTCGATGTTTCTGTCGGAGTATTTGCGGGTCGTGGTCGTACTCTCCGACGACACGCCGATAAATCGTTTTTAAGAAAAGACGTACCGCGATTATGTCGTACTCGGTATCCTCCTTTATGTTTTGCACTGCGGCGTTGATGGTCGCTTCGTCCATTTCTTCAGTAGAAATGCCGTCGTATATGGTGAGCTGTGTTTCGGTGGCGATTTGCGTCACCATGCCAACCGGGTCCAAAAGGCCAACGCACGCGCGCTCTATGGAACGGTTTATCTTGTCTGCATTAAACGGCTCTATTTTGCCGTCTCGCTTGGTTATGAATGTGGTCATTGGGGTAGTAAATAGAAAGTAGTTAGTAGTGAGTAGTAAATGCGGTGCATACAACAATAAAAACACCAAGCGCATGGTGCGTCTATAAAGTTGGGGTGTACGGCAACATCATCCAATACGACGCCGATACGGATGATTTTGCAAGGCAATGTGCGGGAGGCCGCCGTGCTCTGCATGCGCTACAGAGGGTGGCGGGCAGCGCTGTGTGTTAGAGCTCGCGAAGCCGCATCGACCAATTCTCAATGTACTTTTTTATGATACTGCCGCGCGAGCCGCACATTCTGTGGAATTTCTGTGGATAACCCAGCACCACTTTTGCTGTATAGCAAAAGTGGTGCTGGGCAGGGTGCTTTCAATGGAGTAAACTTTGCTCATGGATATAGACAAGGCCTGCGAAATGTTTCGCAACAAGAAAATAACCCTGCTCGGTTTGGGGCTTTTGGGGCGGGCCGTTGGGGACGCCGAGTTTCTAGGTATATGCGGCGCAGAGGTGCTTGTGACCGATAAGAAAAACGACGCGGAACTAGCGGAGTCGGTGGAAAAATTAAAAAAATACAAAAACATCTCGTTTCATCTCGGTGAACATCGCGCTGAGGATTTTACGGGGTGTGATTTTGTCGTAAAAGCGGCTGGTGTGCCGCTTGACTCGCTCGAAGTTGCCGCCGCGCGCACATCTGGCGTGCCGGTCTACATGTCCACGGCACTTTTTGCGAAGTCCGCGACGGAAGAGGGTGTGACGATTGTCGGTGTTACCGGTACGCGCGGCAAGTCAACAATTGCACACCTTATCCATCATTCTCTTATTCGCGCGAATAAGAGAACAACGCTCGGTGGAAATGTGAGAGGGAAATCAACACTCGCGTTGCTTTCGGAAGTACGAAAGGGAGACATTGCGGTTCTTGAGTTGGATTCATGGCAGCTGCAGGGATTCGGTGATTTGAAAATAAGTCCGCACATTTCTGTGTTCACGAATTTTTTGCAGGACCACGTAAATTACTATCCGACGACTGACGTATACTTTGCCGACAAAGCGAATATTTTTAAATTTCAAAGACCCGACGATGCTCTTATAGTCGGCGCACAAGCGTTTGAGCGTGTGCAAACGGCTCATACGCCGTGTGAGCCGTTTGTGCCGCCACCAATTCCCGCCGACTGGAAATTAAAAATCCTCGGCGAGCACAACCGCGAGAATGCGTCGCTCGCGGCGGCAGCACTTCGCGCCCTGCCTGCCCCCGCCTGTCGGACGGGCAGGGGCAGGCAGGGCTCGGCTTTGACTGAAGAAGAAATACGCGCAGGTCTTGAATCATTCGCAGGCGTGGAAGGCCGCTTACAATTCGTGCGCAAAGTGAAAGGCGTAAAAATTTACAACGACAACAACGCAACAACGCCGGAAGCAACGATCGCAGCACTTCGTGCCGTCGGCGACGCAAGGCAAAGGAATGTCGTGCTCATTGTTGGCGGCGACGATAAGAACCTCGACATGTCAGAGCTTGTGAAGGAAATACCGAAATGGTGCTCGAAGGTCGTATTGTTCAAAGAACGTGGAACGGAACGTATTCGCGATGACGTCTTAGCGCTTGAACTGAATGTTCTGGTCTATGAAGAGGAAGGGTTGCGGGCGTGCGTTGACAAATCCGTTGCCATCGCCGAATCGGGCGAGATAATACTCTATAGTCCTGCGTTCTCGTCGTTCGGCAAATACTTTAAGAATGAATTCGATCGCAACGACCAATTTCTCGCGCTCGTCAAAGCATTATGAAGATTCCACAAAATATCTATATGGTCGGAATCGGTGGTATTGGGATGTCGGCGCTGGCACAGCTTTTTAAGCATGAAGGGAAGCGTGTAAGTGGCTCGGATAGGGAAGAGTCGCCGGTAACGGATATGCTCAAAAAGCAAGGTTTCAAGCTATATTTTGAACATGACGCAGAGAATGTTCCGAATGATACGGGGCTCTTGATTTACAGCGATGCAGTGCCGGAAGATAATCCGGAGCGTGCGGCAGCGCGGGAAAAAGGCATACCGGAGCTCTCTTATTTCCAAGCGCTCGGTGAGGTGTCAAAAAAATATCGCACTATAGCGGTCGCGGGAACACACGGAAAAACAACAACGGCCGCGATGCTTGCGTCAATTTTGAAAGCGGCGGGAAAAGAGCCGACCGCGATAGTCGGCTCTTTAGTGAATGAGTGGGGTTCTAACTACCTGGCGGGCACAAGCGATATTTTAGTTGTGGAAGCGTGTGAGTACAAAAAACATTTTTTGGAGCTGCACACGGAAGTGTTAGTGATTACCAATATTGAGTGGGATCATACCGATTACTACAAAACTCCCAAGGAATTTAAAGCTGCGTTTGCTGAGGTGCGTAGGCAGGCAAAAAAAGTTATTGAAAAGGACGAATACGTAAAAGAGTTGGTTCCTGATCTTTTGTTGATCGGTGAGTTTAATAAAGAAAATGCGCGCGCCGCGAAGGCCACGGCGCGCGCGCTGTTTCCGGAATTGGAAAACGTAGTGATTGACGAAGCACTCAAAAATTTTAAGGGTGTGTGGCGGCGTTTTGAATATAAAGGAAAAACAAAAGAGGGCGCCTTGGTGTATGACGATTACGCACATCATCCGACGGCAATACGAAAAACATTGGAGGCGACGCGCACGAAGTTTCCAAGTAAGAAAATTACTGTCGCATTCCATCCACACCTCTATTCCCGCACGCGCGATCTCATGAATGATTTTGCAAAGTCACTCGCCCTGGCTGACGAAGTAATTCTTGCGCCAATCTACCCAGCTCGTGAAGAGCCGATTCTAGGGGTAACGAGCGAAGCGCTTGCCGAGAAAATATCCGCTCTCGGCACTCCCGCCCGCGCCTTCTCTTCTCTCGACGAAGTCCGTGATGCTCTTCTGGCTATAAGCTATAAGCTTCAAGCTACAAGCTTACTTATTACCATGGGCGCCGGCGATATCTACAAAGTGGCCGAGCAGATAGCCGACTGACGCGAATATGATATACTCAAATACTTAAGAATTTAAGTATAAGGATATGGAATATCGCAGGCTCGAACGATTGGTGAGAGGATTTTCGAACCATCGCAGGATACAGATCTTGGAACTATTGAGGCGTGAACCGGAGCTCTCTGTAGAAGAGATAGCGTCATCTACAAAAACGAATCATAAGACTGTGGCCGAACATATTCGCCGTCTTGCGATTGCCGGTCTCGTTCTGAAACGCAATGAAGGAACCGCTGTTAGGCACAAGCTTACGTCGCGTGCCCATCGAGTGCTTAAATTCTTGAGTATATTAGCATAACGTATGAGTGAAAATACAGCAGGCAAGCTTTCAATTGTCGCGACGCCGATAGGGAATCTCGGCGATATTACGTTTCGAGCCCTTTGGAATTTGAAGGAGTGTGATGTGATTTACGCCGAAGACACGCGTGTTACCCTGAAACTCCTCAATCATTATGGACTTCGTAAATCTGTATTTCGACTGGATGCGGCGACAGAAGCAGGAAAAGCAAAAGAAGTTTCCGAGCGTTTGCTGGCAGGCGAGCATGTTGCCTATGTATCGGATGCCGGTACGCCGGGAATTTCTGATCCAGGCGCGCGTCTAGTCGCGCATGTGCGCGAGAATCTGCCAGGCGCAATAATAGATGCAATACCGGGGCCAAGCGCACTTACGGCCGCGCTCTCCGTTGCCGGCGCAAACATGAGCTCGTTCGTATTTTTGGGATTTCCACCTCACAAAAAGGGAAGGCAAACATTCGTACGGGACATAGCAAAAAGCACGGTACCAGTTGTTCTCTATGAATCACCTCACCGCATATTGAAATTACTAAAAGAGCTCAATAGCTCGGCTCCTAAGTGCTACGTGACGATAGCCCGCGAGCTCACCAAAATCCACGAAGAAGTGCTCACAGGATCACCAGCAGAGCTCGCTCTAGACCTCGAAAAGCGGAAGGCGGCTCGAGGGGAATTTGTTGTCATAGTTGAACCGACCACTAGAAGCTAAAAGCTAAAAGCTGTATACTACTTTCATATGACTATTGACACTCTCATCATGCTATCCGGCGCGTTTGTGGCCGCACTGCCGTTTCTTGGATTTCCGAATACGTGGGATGCCGCGCTTTTTCTCGTCGCGGGGATTTTTATAATCGCACTTGGCATTGCGGTCAGGCGACGCGTTTCAAAACGCGAGAGACGGTTGGAAACGGAGGTATCCACAGAGCATGATGCTCCCCGCAATTAAAACAGCCGTGTTCTGTGTACTCGGCGCCGCAGGCGCCGGCGCTGTTCTACTCTTTACAGTGTCGGGCCCCTCGAATCCCGCGCGTCTTCTTATTGCAAGTGCATTTGCGACACAGTCGCCATTATTTGACCGCGAAACTCCAGAAGAAGTCATTGTTGTAGAACCACAGACGGTGCACCTTAAGACGCCGGAGCCGATGTATGCCATCTACATGACGCAGTGCGCCGTTGGCACGCCGTCGCTCCGCAATTCACTCGTAGAATTCATTGATAACACACAACTCAATGCGGTCATCATTGACATAAAGGACTACTCTGGAAGGATTTCATTTTCTTCCGAGAATCCAGCGCTCGCGGATTCCACTTCTCCAGCGTGCGGCGCGCGCGATATGAAGGAGTTCATAGAGAAACTGCACGACAAAGGGATTTACGTTATCGGCCGCATCACGGTGTTTCAGGACCCGTTTTATGCGAAAGCGCATCCGGAGCAGTCGGTGCAAAGCAAGAGCCGCTCCGGCGAGCCGTGGAAGGACTACAAAGGACTTTCCTTTGTAGCGGTAAACAGCGAGCCGTTTTGGGACTACATTGTAGAGCTTTCAAAAGAGTCCTACGCGATTGGTTTTGACGAACTGAATTACGATTATATTCGCTGGCCATCTGACGGGCCCATGTCGGACATCGTATATCCCTCTAAAGATTACGCGGGGGAGCTTGAAAAATTCTTCTGGCATCTTCACGCAGAAATAAAGCCGACCGGCGCTGTTATGTCGGCAGATCTTTTTGGCATGACGACGACGAATGTTGACGACCTGAACATTGGGCAGGTCTTGGAGCGCACGCTTCCGTATTTTGATTACGTCGCTCCCATGGTCTATCCATCACATTATCCGAAAAGTTTCTTAGGCCTCGGCAATCCAAATAGTGACCCGTATAAGGTGGTGCAGTACTCCATGAGCCACGCCGTGCGCCGCGCTCTTGCGACAACGACACCCGTTGTGTCGTTCGCGCACGAGCGTATTGGCACCTCTACTCCCGCCGTGTATGCAAAGCCCGTGCATGACCCGAAAAAATTGCGTCCGTGGTTGCAGGATTTTGATTACGGCAAGGATTATCTGCCCGCCGACATTGACGCCCAAATTCGCGCCACCTACGACGCCGGTCTCACCTCGTGGTTTTTCTGGGACCCTGCTAATAGATACGATAGTTTGAGACAAGTTCTCAAAAATAACCAATAACCACTACTCAAATAACCAAGATGCAAAAATAACAAATTACAAATCCCAAATTCCAAACAATACCGAAATTCCAAATACCAATGTCCTAAACGCATTCTGTTTTATGCTTTGAATTTTGGTCATTGTGATTTGTTTGTGATTTGGTGCTTGGTGCTTTGGATTTTAATGCTCGCTTGGTGCTTGGAATTTTAGCGTTCGTTTGGTTCCTGTGTTTTGTATGTCTTGTTTGGGCGGATTGACAGGTGATACACTTGCGTATATGGCTACCACAAAACAGAGAATTAATATCAGCGTCTCAAAGCGCACCTATGCTGATGTGCGCGCTCTTGCGAAGCGGGACCAAGAGCCCGTGGCGACCAAGGTCGCGCGTTTGCTTGAGGAAGCGCTAGAGCTCGAGGAGGACCGTTACTTGAGCAAAATTGCTGATGAGCGGCTTAAGAATTACAAGGGTCCGTGGATACCGCATGAAAAAGTATGGAAAATGATAACCGCCAAGCGCCGCGACCGATAACGTATCACCGGCTTGCTCTTGAGGACATCATTTCTCTCGACCATTTTTGGCAAGACGAAGTACGTGTTGCGATTGAGCAAAAATTAGTTACGCGACCCGAATTATTCAGCAAGCCGCTCCAGTATGTCTTGAAAGGATGCCGCACATTACATGTCGGCGATTATCGTGTCGTTTTTAAGATTATCTCGAATACAGTTCATGTGGTCGCGATTATCCATCGCTCGAGTGACTACAAAGAAGTAGAACGGCGACTCTGATGTTAACGATTGTGTGCGCCATAGTTTTGCAACGGACATTTTGAATTTTTAACTGTAATTTTTCATTTTGATATTTAAATTTTTAATTTATCTCACTACTCCACATTGCAGATAGGGTTTATACTGTCCACATGGGTCCTGATAATCAGGATGACGAGCGGCGGATAACCTATTTCGCCTCTACGCACACGCGCGGGAAGCGTGAGATTTTCGGTATTCGCGCCATTGATCGCGGAAAGCACATTTACGTTATCGGAAAGACGGGCATGGGAAAATCCACCATGTTGGAGAACATGGCGATTCAGGATATTCAGAATGGTGAAGGTATTGCCTACATTGACCCGCACGGCTCCACGGCGGAAAAACTGCTTGACTTCGTTCCGCATGAGCGCATAAAAGACGTTCTTTACTTCGCGCCGTTTGATACCGACCACCCCATAGGTTTCAACGTGATGGAAGATGTGGGCTACGACAAGCGCCACCTCGTCGTCTCCGGCCTCATGGGTGCCCTGAAGCGCATTTGGGTAGACGCGTGGAGCGCGCGCATGGAATACATTTTACAAAATACGCTCCTCGCTCTTTTGGAGTATCCGGGTTCAACGCTTTTGGACGTGAACCGCATGCTCATCAACAAAGAATTTCGGAAGGCGGTGGTGGAGAAAATAAACGACCCCGTCGTGCGCGCGTTTTGGGTGGAGGAATTTGCCACCTACACCGACCGCTACACGCAAGAGGCGACACCGGCGATACAGAACAAAATCGGCCAGTTCGTCGCGAATCCTTTGATACGCAACATCATCGGCCAGCCGAAATCGTCGTTTGACATGCGCAAAATGATGGACGAGAAAAAGATACTCATCGTGAATCTTTCAAAGGGTCGCATGGGGGAAACGAACGCATCGCTTCTCGGGAGCATGCTTGTGGTTAAAATTTATTTAGCGGCGATGAGCCGCGCCGACGAACCGGAGGCGCGTATGGTGCGCTTGCCGCGCGTGTATTTCTACGTTGACGAGTTTCAATCAATGATGAACGAGGCGTTTGCCGATATTCTTTCGGAGTCGCGCAAATACAAACTCGCGCTCACGCTTGCAAACCAGTACATAGAGCAGATGGAAGAAAATGTACGCAATGCGGTGTTTGGCAACATCGGTACACTCATTTGTTTTCGCGTGGGGCCGTTTGATGCGGAGGTTTTGAAGACCGTGTTTGAGCCGACCTTTATGGCGGAAGACCTCGTGGGGCTCGGCCTCGGGCAAATTTATCTGACGCTTATGATAGATGGTGTCGGCTCGGCGCCTTTTTCCGCAGAAACCATTCCGCCGATAGAGACGCCGGATGTATCGTACCGCGAGGATGTCGTCAACTTCTCACGGACACAGTTCGGCAAGCGGCGAGAAGACGTAGAAGCGGCTGTTGCGGCGCGACAGGCAGAATTCCGACCACCACCCGCGCCTCTCAAGAGAGAAAGAGCAGAGTGGCAAGGAGACAGAGGGGGGAAGCCGCCCGCGCGGGACTTTGTGCGCTCGTCGGGGTATGATGGTCGCGCATCTCCTCCTCCGCGAGACATTGGAGAGAGGAGAGATCGGTATGAACAATCACCAAAACGTGAGCCATTTAGTAGAGATAGGGAAGAACAAAGGCGCGAACACGAGAGTTCTCAAGGGCACGCGCCTTTTCGCGGGTCTGTTCGCCGTGAGCCCGTTGCACCAATGCGTTCCGTTTCGCCACGTCCTCCCGAATCGGTTCGCCGTGAGTCCGAATCGGCTCCAAGAGACGAGGGAGAACAGGGAGACAACGCAGAATTTGCCAACCGCGACGCGCTTCGCTCTGCTATTCAAAAAGCAAAAAGTGAACCGATTCGGGCTCACGGCGAGCCGCACAAATCTCCCGCAGACCTACTGCGCGAGCGAATTAAACGTGACGAATCAGTACACAAGGCGGCTCCTCCTCCGCAAGACCAGAGTGGACCAAAAGAAGTTTCTCCCGAAGTTTTACGCAGTATTCTGCGCGACTCAAAAGAAAGCGAACGCTAAAGCATGTTCTGAAACTGTTAACCGGCAAACGAGTGAGCGAAACGGTAAAATGAATTTTTCCGTTTCCGAACGAGCGCTGCCGGAAAGCTTTGCTTACCCGGAGCGAGGAGGCGTGTCTCTTCGGGGTCTCTCGCAGGCTGACGAGCCGAGAGTGAGCGCTGGGCTAGCAAGCCCAGACAGCGACCCCGAAGAGGTACGCCTCACGAAGCGGAGGGTTTTCAGAACATACTACGGAATTTTTGCGGTGTGTGCCGTTTTTCTTTTTGTGCAGCCGTTTGCGTATGCCGACCATGCTGTCAATATAAATATTGCCGACAAAGCTACTCTAATGACACTAACCGGCATCGGGGATGTGAAAGCACAAGCTATTATTGACTATCGTACCGAACACGGTCCGTTCGCTACAATAGAAGACATCAAGAACGTCAGTGGAATTGGGGAAGTGACATTCAACAACATTAAAGACCACATCACGGTAAGTGGCGGCGTTTCGCAAACCACAGAAGACGAGCCGCAAGAAGACACACAAACAGAACAAACCCAAACGTCGTCGGATACATCCACCACATACGAAACATCCGACATGAAGCTCACCGCACAGGCGGGAGAAAATCGAACGGTGACCATCGGCACGGATGTGCCGTTCATAGGTCTGGCGCATGACGACAAGAAGAAACCAATGGAGAACGTGCACTACACATGGAACTTCGGAGACGGCACGACGGCGGAAGGAAAGGAGGTCACGCACCGCTTTCTTTACTCGGGGCGCTATGCGGTCGTTCTCAAAGTATTTCATTATGGTGCGTACGCGACGCACCGCATTACCGTTGTTGCAGAGGAGGTGGAGCTCACACTCGCGCTTTCGGAAGACGGTGGCGTCGTACTCTCAAACAAAGGAAGACGCAATGCCGATATTTCACTCTGGCGCGTCGTTATGGATTTTCACACATTCACTCTTCCGGAGCACACAGTGATTCTTCCGGGAGCTACTCTGCGTCTTTCACCCACACTGTTGCGTTTTCACGCAGCCGCAAAGGCGGAGCTGCAATTTCCGAGTGGCGCTGTCGCGGTGCGCGTGAAGGAAGTGGAGAAAACAGAGCCGCCAAAAACGGCTCACACGGCGATTGAGCCATTTGTAAGCGAAACTAAAGCACCAAGCTCTCGCGTCTCTCTTACGCCGTCAGTCAGCGTACATACATCGGAATCGGAAGTGGAAACAAATACGGAGTTCGAGGCGGAGTCAGTTGCTACTACTACGCAACTCGCGGCGGCAAGCACGGCCGATACGCGCGTTTCCTACGCGTGGTGGTTGGGCGCCGCGCTTATTTCACTTCTCGGCGCGGGCGCGGTGTATGCAATTCGGCGCAAACAAAAAGACGACTGGAAAATAATTGATGAAAGCGCCGGATAGGGGTAATCTTGAGAAATGCAGCAAAAAACTATTCTCGTAACGGGGGAAGCGGGGCATGCCCAGCACCATCCTGTCACTCACCGCTCTTTGGCAACTTTCGTATCGCGTCTGTTTATATATGAGCGATAACACAAAAAAACTCATTCTAGTCACAGGTGGTGCCGGGTTCGTCGGCTCGCATTTGTGCGAACGACTCGCAAAGGAAGGACACATGGTCATATCGCTGGACAACTACTTCACGGGCTACAAAGAAAATCATGTGAAGGATGTTGAGTATCGCGAAGGCCACACAAAAGATATTGCAAAGCATATTCCTGAAACGCCGGACATTATTTTTCATCTTGGGGAATATTCGCGCGTTGAACAGAGCGTGTTTGAGCCGGACGTCGTACACAATCTAAACACTATCGGAACGGCCGCAGTCATTGAATTCTGGCGCACGTGCCGGTCCAAGCTGATATATGCTGGTTCAAGCACCAAGTTTGGCGATGGCGGCACGGCGCGAAGCACTTCTCCATATGCTGCGACGAAGGCGGCTAACAGCGAGTTGGTGAAAGAAGTGGGAGAGCGGGATGGCCTGCCGTACGCCGTCACATATTTCTACAATGTATTTGGTCCACGCGAGCGTACCGGTGTCTACGGCACCATTGTTGAGAGTTTTAAGCAGATGTATCTGCGCGGGACACCGCTTACAGTTGTTGCGCCAGGTACGCAGGAGCGTAATTTCACGCACGTGGACGACATTGTTGACGGTCTCTTGCTTGTTGGAGAAAAAGGGCATGGCGATGAATACGGCTTGGGCAACGAGCGCTCTTTTTCTATCACCAATATTGCACGCCTCTTTGGAAGCGACATTATCATGATGCCGGAACGTGTCGGTAACCGCATGCAATCCAGGCTTGATACTGTGAAATCGAATATGCTCGGTTGGAGCGCAAAGCGGTCCGTTGAGGAATATATTCGCGAATTTCTGCGCATGCACGAGCGCACATCGGCGCTCGAAAAGCGCGTGCTCGTATTTTCTACCACTTTCCACCCTGTCTCTGGCCCGGCGGAGGATGCGCTATGTGATCTCATGACCGCGATGCCAAATGTGCAATTTGACATCGTAACGACTGCTTTTTCGAAAGATGCTGTAAATGTGGTTTGCCCAATTCAAAACGCACACGTGCATCATATTGGCTTTGGTCGACGGTTTGATAAATATTTGCTTCCCATTTTGGGGTTTACAAAAGCGCGAGCTTTGCATCGCGAACACAACTATCTTTTCGCATGGGCCCTGATGGCAAGCTATGCGGCGCTCTTGGGCATCCTGCTCAAGCGATCGAGCAGGTTGCCTTTCCTCATCACACTTGCCGATCAGGACATTTCGCACGTCCCACGCCTTAGGCGGGCATTTTTGCGGCTCGTACTAAGTGATGCCGATCAGGTATATGGCGGTGATGAGATGCAAGAGAAAGAAGCGGCCGCGCTTTCCTATCGAAAAGACCTGCGTCGTTCGATTGGCGACGGAGATGCTTTCGCGAACGCTATTCGATTCGCGTATTCTGGATTTGTGCGCAAGCGTATAAAATGAACCCTGTTAGAAGTTCTTGGCAGAAAAATTAAGCTAAATTTTTCTGCGTTGGATTAGCTGGAAATACACAAAAAACAAATTATGTTTGAAATAAATCACAACAACCAATTAAAACAGACTTCTAACGGGGTGAAAAAAAAGATTCTTATATTCTCACTCGCGTATTATCCGACATTTGTTGGCGGTGCGGAGGTTGCCATTAAAGAGATTACAGACCGTATCAATGACATTGAGTTCCACATGATTACTTTACGGTTTGATTCAACCAAGCCGAAGGAGGAGCTAATCGGAAATGTTATGGTGCATCGCATGGGATTCGGCAAGAAAGGCACTTCTGCCGAAGAGACATATAACCCAGTTTTTTATATTTCAAAAATTTTGTTTGTTGTATTGGCGGCATGGAAAGCACGAGCGTTACATCGCGCCCTCGATTTTGACGGTGCGTGGGCAATGATGTCATACATGCTATTTCCTTTGGTTCTCTTGCGTCTTGCTGGAATAAGAATTCCGTACGCACTGACTCTTCAGGAGGGAGACCCGTTTGATCACACATTCAAGCGATGGTATATCGGACCGCTGGCGCCACTCCTCAAGATTGGTTTTCGCAATGCGACAGTGGTGCAATCCATTTCTACCTTTCTGTCGCAATGGGCGCCACTTTTTGACTTCAAGGGACCCCTTGAAGTCATTTCAAACGCAGTAAATGTGAGGCACTTTTCGCGCCCAGTTCCATATACAGAACTTGAACAGGTTAAAAAGGTAATTGGAAAACGTGATGGTGAAGTGTGGCTCGTTCATACGGGACGCCTTGCACATAAAAACGCCCTCGATGATGTTATTCGGTCACTCACGTTCTTACCCGAATACGTCCATGTCTTTCTATTGGGCGATGGGCGTGAACAGCTGGCTCTTGCACAATTGGCTCGTGAGCTTCACACGTCAGAGCGTGTGCATTTTCATCCATACGTCCCCATAGAAAACATTTCGCCATACCTTAAGGCGTGCGATATTTTTGTCCGCCCAAGCCGCTCGGAAGGCATGGGTAATTCATTTATTGAAGCGATGGCGGCCGGGATTCCGGTCGTTGCAACTCAAGAGGGTGGCATCGCAGATTTTCTTTTTGATGAAAAAAGGAATCCCGATAAGTCAACAACTGGTTGGGCAGTGGACAAAAATTCTTCCGAACAGATTGCGAATGCCGTAAAAGATATTCTCGCCCGTCCGGGACAGGTGAAAAAGGTGACGGAAATTGCAAAGCAGATGGTTGAGAAAAAATACGACTGGAATATCATAGCGCGCGACATGCGCGAAAGGGTATTTAATCGTGTGTTGGATACATAGCAACTTACGGAGGACTCTCCTTCGTCCAAAGGACGAAGGAGAGTCCTCCGTAGCAACTGCCAACTCGGGTGTATATGGGTGGACTTGTTTGCGCGCCGTGCTCCAAAATGCTACTTTTGTCGCAGAAAATGAAGGAGAGATACGATGCAGAAAAAACGGCGGTTCTTGTGCACGGTTACGGCGTACATATGCCGGACTGGGAATGGATTGTGTGGGGAAAGCCGCAAGACAGGGTGCTCGGGCGTGCATCGCGCGGGCTTGAGCTGGCATGTGCGAATGACGCAGATCTTCTCTACGTTGGCGGCGGCGGGTCAAGCAAGGACGGAGAGTTGGAGGGCCAGATAATCTACGAGCATATGCTTAATCACGCGAATGAACTGCACACATTCAATATATGCGAGCGGGGAGACGCTATGCGTATACTTACAAAAAATACGCATGTTGATACGCATTCAAAAAATACGTTTGATGAAACTATGAATTTCATGCGCCTGTGCGATGCACGCGGCATTGAGAATCTGACTCTCGTTTCCTCTCCCTTCCAAGGACCGCGGTGTCAGAAAATAGGCGATACGTTGCGAATTTTGTATCAGAATGTGGCGTTGCGAGTGGCGACGATAACGGCCGATACCGATCCGAAAGGAGAGAGAGTGTCCCACGTTGTCATTGTGGAACCGCGGCACCCCATGAATCCGCATGTGCGCCGCATGCTCGATATTCCAAAAGAAAAGATGTCTGGCTTCGGCGCAGAGTTAGACTCGCTTCTCGCGAGGTATGCGTAATGAAGGCGCTGTTCCGCACATGGGGCGGCGCCTTAAACTTTGACTCTTTTCTCTATTCGTTACATTATTGCGAAATATGACTGCCGCGGTACATTCACCACGTGTTTTGCTCATAAGCGGTCTCTTTTTTCCCGATGTGGGAGGGCCCGCGACGCATGTGAGAAAAATCGCAGAGCATTTTTCATCACTGGGCTGGAAAGTTACCGTGCTTGCGTTTGGCGATCGTGTGGCCAAAGATGAGCGCTATCGCATGGTTCGTGTGAGCAGAACATTGCCGCGCATACTCTCGTGGTTTCTTTTTACAAAACTGATTTTTCTTTTTTCACTTCGTAGTGATTGCGTGTATGCGTTTGATCTCACCTCAAGCGGTCTGCCGGCCGCGTGTGCCGCTCGCTTATTCGGAAAACCGTTTTTACTTCGTATCGGCGGCGACCGGCTTTGGGAGCGAGCGGCAGAAGGGGGTAAACGCTTAATGTCGATGCAAACGTACTACGAACACGGTCTATACGCCACAGACAACCCTTTTCTATTTAACATCATGCGGTTCGTGATTCGCTCCGCGCGCGCATCGGTGGTGCCGAATGCCATACTTAAAGAGTCGTATGTGCAGTATTATGGCGCTGACGAATCACGCATAGAGATTATAAAAAATCCGTTTGGCGCTTTGCGCGAGAGTGCGACGCGCGAAGAGGGAACGTTCACATTTCTTTTTGCCGGTCGTTTCGTGCTCTATAAAAATCTTTCGCGCGTGATTCGTGCATTCGCACGCGTGTATGCGCGCCACGCGGAAGCGCGTCTTGTGTTCGTGGGAGAAGGATCGGAAGGTTTGTCGCTCAAAAAAGAAGCAGAGGTACTCTGCGTGCCGCTCACGATTATCCCAAAAGTTGAGCAAAATAAATTGTTTGAACTCATTCGCTTGTCTTCTGTTTCCTTGGCTCCCGCACTCACAGAATTCAACCCGAATTTTATTATGGAGTCGCTTGCGCTCGGGAAACCGGCGCTTATAAGTCGTGGCAACGGACTCTCGGTAGAGTTGCCGGATTATCTGCAGTTTAATCCTGAAAACGAAAGCGAAGTCGAGGCGGTAATGGAGCGTATGCTTGATAAGGAAACATACGAAAAGGCACTCGCGTTTGTTTTGTCGCTCAAGGTGGAATGGCGGTGGGAAGATGTTGTCAAAGAGCACGAGAAACTCATTGCGAAAATTCGAAACATATGACTAAGGTACTATTTGTTTCTAACGATCCGCTTATCTTTGATGCCGAAAGTGCGGTCTATGCTCGGATGCGCGAATATGCAACGTTGTTTGACGAACTTCACGTTATTTCTCGAGCACCGCAAAGTAGTAGAACAGAAATACAAGAGCAAAATCTCACCCTGTATCCCGTTTCCGGATTTTTGGCGCTCTACACAAGAACTCGATGTGTCATCCGCGAGCGCGGCATTGACGTCGTATCTGCGCAAGACCCGTTTGAATACGGACTCATCGCGTATTTTGCGAGTCGCGGTACGCGTGCAAAACTTCACATCCAGCTTCATACCGACATGTTCTCGCCGTATTTCAGGTGGCATCCACTGTGGAACGTTGTACGGCTTTGTATAGCACGTTTTGTGTTTGCTCGTGCATATGGTATCAGAGTCATAAGTGAACACCTCAAGTCCTCCCTAGAAGCCAGCAGCTATAAGCTAAAAGCTACCCAAGTTGTTTTACCAATCTTCGTTGATATTGAGCGTCTCCGGAGTGCGCCTGAAGATGCCGCAATTGCCGCGCGTTTTGGGAGTTTCCGCACTAGAATCCTCGTGGTTGCGCGGCTTGAGCCCGAGAAAAACGTGTCGCTCGCAATCAGAGCGTTTGCCGCGTCGGCGCCGCGCGACTCCTGCCTCATTATTGTTGGCGAGGGGCGCGAGAGGGAATCATTGCAACGTTTTGCAAAACGTTTGAATGTCGAGGAGCGTGTGTTTTTTGAGGGCGCGCAGAATGCAGTGCTGTACTACAAGATAGCCGATCTTGTGCTCGTTACCTCGCACTACGAGGGCTACGGCCTCGTCATAATTGAAGCGCTTGCCTCCGGCGTGCCTGTCGTTGCAACGGATGTTGGCATAGCGCGCGAGGCAGGCGCCATAGTCGCAAAACCCGAGGAATTTGCAGATGCGCTTTCAGGGTGGTTCAAGAGTGGCTCGCGACACGACGGATTGCACGGTTATCCATATGTAAACAAAGCGTCATACCTAGAGCAGTTTAAGAAAGACCTTGAGTTATGCACGAAACAGCCATAAAGTAATCATTATGGTGGAGAAACCAACCATAGGATTTATTGGGCAGGGGTTTATAGGCAAAAACTACGCTAACGATTTTGAGCGGCGCGGGTATGAGCCGGTGCGCTATGCGCGGAGCGAAGTGTACAGTCAGAATAAGGAAAAAATAAGCTCGAGCGATATCGTGTTCGTTGCAGTGCCGACGCCGACAACGGAAAAAGGATTTGATGATTCCATAGTGCGCTCGGTTGTCGCGTTGGTGGGCGAGGGAAATATAGCGGTCATAAAGTCCACCGTGCTTCCAGGGACGACCGAATCAATCCAAAAACAGTATCCGAATAAAATAATTCTACATTCTCCGGAATTTCTTGCCGAAGCGACCGCCTCACATAACGCTTCAAATCCGGAGCGTAACATTGTTGGTGTGCCGGAGCGCAGTGGGAAGTATGAGGAAGCGGCAAAAAAAGTACTTGCCGTACTTCCGGAAGCGCCATTCAATCTCATTTGCACGTCGCGGGAATCGGAGATCATAAAATATGCAGGCAACGCGTTTCTGTATCTCAAAGTAATTTTTGCGAACATCATGCATGACCTCGCAGAAAAAGAAGGGGCCGATTGGCAGGTGATACAGGGGGCGATTGCTGCTGACCCGCGCATCGGCGGCTCGCACCTGCGCGTCAAGCATTCAAGCGGGCACGAAGGGGCGAAAGAGGGGCGCGGCGCAGGCGGACACTGTTTCATTAAAGATTTTGCGGCGCTTCGCACATTGTATGCGGAGTGTCTACCGGATGATAAAAAGGGATTGAATGTTCTGAAAGCGCTTGAGTGCAAGAATAATGATTTGCTCGTGTCTTCCAGAAAAGATTCCGACTTACTGGAAGGTGTATATGGCAAAAATGCGATGTCACCATGCGACTTCTCATCGTAACGCAGGTTGTAGACCAGAACGATTCCGTTCTCGGTTTTTTTCACCGTTGGATTGAGGAATTTGCGAAAAATTGCGAGAAAGTACACGTGATTTGTTTGAAAGAAAGCGTTCACAATTTGCCTGAAAATGTTGCGGTGCATTCGCTCGGAAAGGAATCTTTGGAATTTGGAATTTGGAATTTGGAATTTCTGCACCGCCTTGTATACGTTTTTCGATTTTGGCGACTAATCTGGCAGAAGCGGCGCAACTACGATGCGGTTTTTGTGCACATGAATCCGGAGTATCTGGTGATGGCCGGATGGCTGTGGCGCTTGTTGGGCAAAAAAACGGCACTATGGTACACGCACAAGAGTGTGGATCTTAAACTCCGGATAGCAGAAAAATTTGCCGACATTATTTTTACCGCGTCGCGTGAAAGTTTTAGACTCCCGAGCAAAAAAGTGCAGGTGGTTGGCCATGGCATTGATACCGATTTTTTCACGCCTGATCCAAACGTGCCGCGAGGAGAGCACGCGCTCTCTGCGGGGCGGCTTAATAAAAGTAAACGACACGACCTTGCTATCCATATGTCCACCGAGCAGGGCCGAGTTTTGCACATCGCGGGGGAGGGGCCGGAGCGGAAAAATCTCGAGGCACTGACACACTCACTTAACACCCACGTCGAGTTTTTAGGCGCTATGACGCAACTGCAACTGCGTGATGAATACAGAAAAGCTTTTGTCTTGCTGCACACGAGCGAGACGGGGAGTTTGGACAAGGTGGTTTTGGAGGCGCTTGCGTGCGGTTTGCCAGTCGTTACCCGCGACCCTGCGCTCAAACATCTAGAATCCGCCGACCGGGAGTATGTGCGTCGCGAGCATTCGCTCACCGCGCTTATAGAAAAACTTGTATGGATACTCAAAAACAAGTAGACAAGAGTGTATACGAATTTTTCCGCTATTGCGGAATGGATCGATGGGCGAGTTATCACCATCAACTTTCGGAAATTATCGGAGTAAAGCCCGCGTCTGTGTTAGAAGTAGGAATAGGGGATGGGGTAGTGTCAAGTTACCTAACTCGGAACACCGAGATTAGATACACATCCGTAGATATCGCAGATGACGTCGGTGCTGATGTTGTAGGTTCTATTACGGCACTTCCGTTCGCGGATAAATCGTTTGATATTGCGTGTGCGTTTGAAGTTTTGGAACATTTGCCTTTTGAAAAGCTTGACACTTCCCTATCCGAGCTCGTGCGCGTTGCAAAGAAAAAAGTTTTAATAAGTGTCCCACACTTCGGCCCTCCGCTTACATTCCTCCTCAAACTTCCCTTTTTACCGGAGCTGAAATTTGCGATTAAAGTCCCCTATCCTATTCAGCATTTTTTCAACGGACAGCACTATTGGGAGCTCGGGAAGCGTGGATACTCGGTGCAACGACTCCGCAATAATTTATTGAAACACTTCGTGATTGAAAAGGAGTATGTGCCATTTGAAAATCAATACCATCACTTTTTTGTTCTTACGCCAAAGGTATGAACCCCATTAGAGATAACAAAAGTTAATATGTGTACCTTCTCCAATTTCATTCAAACATTTCATACAAACGTTTTGCAAAACGTTTGAGTGTTATACACTGTTTTCCACTTTCATTTCATACAAACATTTTCACTCGGGTATTACACATTTCATACAAACGTTTTGCAAAACGTTTGTATGTTGTACACTGGCGGTATGGTAAAAGTTAAGTCATGCCGCGTGATGGAGCGTATCGTGAAGGGGTTTGCGAATCATCGGAGGCTCGAGATTCTAGGGTTATTGCATCGGCGTCCGGAGCTCTCTGTTGAAGAGATCTCCGAAACACTAAACATCGGCTATGAGAATGCGTCCGACCACATACGAAAACTCGCCATTGCGGGCCTTGTGATGAAGCGCCATGCGGGGCGGGATGTGCGGCATAAGCTAACGCCGCGCGCCAATCACGTTCTAACATTTTGCAAAACGTTAGAATGAGAAGGATGGGTATATTGTTGAGTGGCGATTCGTCATCGAAAAAGAATTCGTGCCGTTTGAGAATCAGTACCACCATTTTTTATTGGCGTGCAATACCCCGTGGAGCAGGTCACTTCGACCCACGGAGATCGACGGGACGGGCTTTTTATCCTCACCCTACGGGATTGACCCCCACACCTATTGAGACGTTGTGTTTCCTATTGCTCGTAACGTATGTCTTCAAAAGTTGTTTTGCAAAAACACGGAACGCATAACACATACGTCCAAAAACACACACGCGATGACGCCTCAATAGGTGTGGGGGTTGACAACTTTATACCTTGGTATATATTGCAGTATATGCAAACAACCGTAATTTTTAAGACCGATAAAAAGCTCAAGGTATCCGCGCAGGAAACCGCGAAGCGCATGGGGATACCTTTCTCCGCCGTCATGAATCGTCTCGTGAAGGAGTTTGTAGAGCGCAAGGTGATTACATTTGACGAAAGACCGTCTCTTAAGCCCACTCCCTATCTCGCACGCATATTGCGTCAGCAGGAGAAAGACCTGAAATCGGGGAAGAATTTCGAAGTATTCAACAGTGTTGAGGAGGCATTCGCCGATTTGGTGTAATGCCAACGTATGCAGGTCGTTCGACATCGGCGATTTGTAAAACAGGCGAAAAAATTGCCTATAGCGTTGCGCCTTAAGGCGCGGGAACGAGTCGAACTTCTCATGCGGGATGCACGTCATCCGCTTCTCAATGATCACCCCCTGCACTCTCCGTACGACGGATGTCGCAGTATAAATATAACCGGTGACTATCGGGTAGTATATCGAAAAATCACACCAGACATCATAGAACTTCGCGCCATAGGTACACATCCTGAACTCTACGGCGATTGAACAACGCTTATGAAAATTCTTTACATTGCAAATGTTCGACTGCCGACCGAAAAAGCGCACGGCGTGCAGATTATGAAGTCGTGCGAGGCGTTTGCATTATTGGGCCACAATCTCAAGCTTATTGTGCCTCAGAGACATAGCCCCATCAAGGAAGATGCCTGCGCGTATTATGGACTCAAAATATGTCTGCCGATTACACGGCTTTTTACTATCGATACTATCGGTTGGTGTGCTGTAGGGTATGTATTCGAGTCCGTCGTCTTCGGTCTCTCCACATGTCTCCATATATGGAGACATGTGGCAGATGTGATTTATGGCCGCGACGAAATCGTACTCGCTTTAATCGGTCTACTTACCAATAAAAAGATTATTTGGGAGTCGCATGACGGTGCGTGGAATGTGTGGGCGCGGTATGTCGCACGCCGCGCGAGCGGCATGGTGGTGGTGACGAACGGCGCAGTTGATTTTTACAAGGAGCACGGCGTGCCGAAGCAAAAATTACTCGCAGTTTCAAACGGTATAGATCTGGATGATTTTGCGAATCCGGAGTCAAAAGAAGCGGCACGCGTGCGGTTGGGTTTGCCGCAACATGAAAAAATCGCGCTCTACATAGGTCGGTTGGATGGATGGAAGGGGGTAGATACGCTCCTTCAAGCATCAAAGATTTTACAGAACATTAAAGTTGCCGTTATTGGAGGAGAGATAGGGCAGATTGAAAAGCTCTCCCCTCAATACCCGCACGTCCATTTTTTAGGATTCAGACCATATAGGGAACTCGCGCACAATCAGGTGGCTGGGGATGTGCTCGTGGTGCCAAACACGGGTAAGAATGAAATTTCGGCACGCTTCACTTCCCCACTCAAACTAATTGCGCATCTTGCATCAGGCCGTCCAGTAGTCGTTTCCGACCTTCCCAGCACACGCTCTATCGCCGACGGCACCGCATTGTTTGTGTTGCCGGATGACTCCTACGCCTTGGCTGCCGGTATTAAACAATTGATTAATGATCCAAAAAGGGCGCACGAGCTCGCGGAGGCAGGGAAAGCAAAAGCCACTCAATTTAGCTGGTCCAAGCGCGCGGAGCGCATCACAGCTTTTTTGACTGGCGACGTAGAGCGAGTGAAATGAAAATATACTCATTTTCATTTCCGAGCCGAGCCTGCCCGAACGACCGTTCGGTCGGGCGGGGAGCCAGAAACCGGAGCCGGTTTGCAAGTCGGTTATGATCACCAAGGAAATATCGTTCTAAAAGGGTTTCGTTTGTAGCGTTTGAGTTGCGGCGCGGAGCTGTTGTTGAGATTTTGAAATGAGATGGCCTCATGAGAAAATCTTCGCAACACGGGAATATTTGCCCACACTCCATCTGGAATATTGCGCAGAATCGGCTTGAACAATCGGAGTACTCTATATATATTCATGTACACTATGTTCGATGTCGATGCCCTGCGGCGCATGTCTTCACGGGCTTTTGTGTAATAGCCGTAAAATTCCTCTTTGCGAGCGCTACTCATCGCACTCGGGGTCTTACGATACGCGCCAAGTACCGTATTCAAATGGTGTAGCTTTGCTTTAAAAAAGAATTTGCGCCACAGTCCGGCATCAAATGCCCACGGATATTCTTCGTCAAGTTTTCCTCCCGTCTTCTCCCAGAGCGAGCGGCGCCAGAATGTGGACTCATGTTGTATTGCCCACGGAAAGCCGACGAGGTGTTCGTAGAAGTCCTTTCTTACCGGAATCACGTTTACAATAATTCCGTCGCTGTCAATAAGGAGGCCGATGCCGGTGAGCCATAGAACATCAGGAAATTCACTGAATACTTTTGCTACAGCAAAAAGTGAGCCGGGCATGAGTTTATTTTTGTCGTTTAGGGAATATAAAATCTCACCTGTTGATTTCGCAAATCCGCGGTTGAACGCGTAAATGGGTGATGTGCGCTTCCCCGGCCATTTTTCGCAATAGGTTAGTCGGTCTTTGTACCGCTCTATAACTTTCCAACTACCGTCGGTGGAATCGTCATCTATAACGATACACTCAAGGTTTGGATATCCCTGATTTACGACCGACTCTATCGCCTCGGCAATATACTGCTCACGATTAAAACACTGTATAACGACGGATATTTTCGGATAGTTCATATGCCCACAGCGAAGCAGATCGCAATTTTCAACATATTTTATTTGCCGGGGGCGCCGACGGGGATGACCTTCACCCAATCCTGTTTTGGAATGTAGCGCCACGGGTCTATTACTACCGAACCTTTAGGGAACGTCATTGTGGCAAATTGCGGGTGCTTGGTGCCGATGAAGAACACACTTACTCCGAAGTCCGGCATGGGACCATCAAGATAGGGATCGTACATCGTTACTTCATGCCCCATCTCTTCCAGAAGATTTTTGAGAAGAATTGATGGACTGCCGGTTACCAGATTTGTTTCCGGCTTGAACGCCTTGCCTAGAATCACTTTGGGTAGGTCCTTATGTTCAAGCATGAGTTTGGCGAGCCACTCGGTCTGATTTTCGCGCGCCACCATGAGCGCGTCAAAAAAATCGTATGAAAGGTCAAGTTTGCGGGAGAGCCATGACATTGCGATGTTGTCGCGCGGGTGGCATCCTCCGCCGTCGCCCATGCCGGCCGTGAGATATTTCGGGCTGATGAGCCGGTCTGTCGCAAGTTTCATTGCGCCCGTTATAGCATCCACATCCATAGTACCGCCGATCTTGTGGCAAATTTCCATCATCACGTTCGCGTACACAATTTTCATGCCGATGAAGGTGTTGTAGGCGACTTTAATCAACTCGGCGTTTTCAAGGGTGGTGCGGTAAAACGTGCCGTTGTGGAGCGTTTTGTAAAATTTCTCAACCTTAGCCGCCGCCGCATTATCTACAACGCCAAAGAGGACGAATTCTGGGTTAAGGAAATCGCGCATTGTGGTGCCCATCGCGATAAAAAATGGATTGTAGCAAAGCTTCACGTGCCTGTTTATAACAGGGAAAATCCGACTCTTTAGGGTGCCGGGTAGGACTGTGGATATAATAACAACAATCCTATCCTCGCCGTTCTCTTCAATTGCGCGCGAAAGTTGCGCAATTCCTTTCGCAAGATGGTCGTAGTTGAAATCTATGCGCTCATCGGGAACGCGGGTGATGCCTTCATAGCGCTCTTCGTGCGGAGTTTGAATTGCAACGAAGATGATTTCGGAATGCTTTACCACGTCTTCTATGAGACCGAATTTGAGATTGCTTTCGCGCAAGAGCGGCTCAAGAGGAGATACGCCGTCCGGTGCCGTTTCGCGATAATTGATGGTGCGTTTTTGCATGCGGCTGGCGTCTACATCGTAGCCCATTACATCGTGCCCGTGCATATCCATTGCAAGCGCGCATGGGAGGCCAAGCTTGCCCATGCCGATGAATCCGATGCGCACTTTGTCGGTTTCGTGTTTTGGTGTCGTTATCACATCCGGTTTGGTCCAATGTGGAGCTGACCATTGTTTGGCCGACGGGTTCGCTTGAACAGGTTCCATATATATAAAGTAGGCCGATTCTAGCAATGAATTGAACAACGCGAAACTTGACTTTTTTATTTAACATCTTGTCGTTCCTCTTGTATTCTTAAGAGAAATAAGAGAAAGTGTTGAAATGCGGGTCTTGTATCTTTTCAGCGGCATACGCGGCGGGTTGGTAGAGAAAGTAAAACGGGGCGAAGACCCTGGCGATGGCACGTGGGGCATGGTTCGTCTGCCACACTTTGGTATTGAGGCGGAGCATCTTGAGCTTGAGCATGTCCTCCCGGATTCAGCCGCTAAGTTTATTCGCCGCAAAGTGCTGGGAAATTATGGCGCGCACATTCCGTTCTTTTTTCATTTCTTCCGCTACGACATCATCTTTACTGCTGGTGCCTTTTATAGTCAGTTGTTGTTCACCTTGGCTCAGATCATCTTTCGCTTTAAAAAACCGCTGTGGGTTATGCATGATTTTAACATCACAGGATTTTTGGGTAATGGGACGACGATTAAACAAAAATTGTTTCGCTTCATCACGTTGCGTGCGGGCGGCATTGTTACCGTCGGCAAAGAAGAGTCCGAGCGGCTCAAGAAACTGCTCCCGCATCTTAAAGAGCGCATTGAATACATTCCATTTGGCGTGGATATTTCTTTTTTCTCTCCAAGAGAAGGCAAGGAAGTAGAACGACGAATACTTTCGGTGGGTGTGGACCCCGACCGGGATTGGGAGACGCTCTTTAATGCGTGTGAAGGGTTGGGTGTGGAAGTCGTCGCGGCAACGCGGCCACGCGGAAGTAGGGACGTGACGCCACCACCTTTCGTTACGCGGAAACTTTTTCCTTTAAAAGAGCTTGTGGATGAATATGTACGCGCAAGCATTGTTGTACTCCCACTTGATTCAAGTGCAGGCGTCAATGATGCCATGGGCGCGACCGCGCTTTTTGAAGCGATGGCGATGGGGAAGGCGATTATTGCCACCAGCACACATACGATGCGCTCATATATTACTCATGGAGAGAATGGATTACTCGTGGAAGAGGGGAATGTTGAAGAAATGTACTCCGCAATCAAAAAACTTCTTGATGATAAAGAATTGCGGGATCGGCTTGGCCACGCCGCTCGCGCTTATGCGGTACAAAACCTAGATGCAGAAAAACTCGCAGGAACATTAGTTAATTATTTTAAAAAACTGGTAGCGGAGGCGCATTGACTGGTTTGATGTTTTTGGGCATAGTTTAAACATGAATTGGCGGGGAGGGCCGTGTGCCCGCGCCATAAGGCAGTGCTGTGGTTATGATTATCTCTAAAACACCCCTTAGATTGAGCTTTTTTGGCGGAGGCACCGACTACCCCGTCTATTTTAACGGGGCCAAAGGCGCTGTGCTCGGTACGACGATTAATAAATATATTTATGTAAGCGTTAGTAGATTGAGCGAATTCTTTGATCATAGAATTCGTGTCGGGTACTCGCGTGCGGAGTTAGTGAAGAATGTAGATGAAATCATACATCCAAGCGTGCGTGAGACGCTAAAGTTTCTTCAGATTGATGGTAATTTAGATATTCATATCTTTGCTGATTTGCCTGCACAAACTGGTCTCGGATCGTCGTCGGCATTCACCGTAGGATTATTGAATTCTCTCCATGCACTTCTGAAAAAAGAAGTGACAAAACATCAGCGCGCGCTTGACGCCATTCATATTGAACAGAATTTAATCAAGGAACACGTCGGTTCACAGGATCAAATGCATGCCGCACACGGAGGATTAAATATCATTGAATTTTCAAAAGACAGTGTTGCGGTGCGGCCTGTTCCAATCACAGAGGAAAAGTTAGCGCTCCTTGAAAAATCCCTCACCATTTTCTATACGGGACTGACCCGCCTTGCTCCAGAGATATTGGTTGAACAAATAGAGAAGACAAGGTCGGGCGACAACGACACGCATTTGCGCACCATGTACCAAATGGTTTTTGATGCCGAGAAAATTATTGCACACGAGCCACCCGAAACAATGGTCTGCAAACTTGGAGCACTCTTACATGAAGCGTGGCGGCTGAAGAAGTCACTTTCGGCGAAAATCACGAACGACCGTATTGATGAAATGTATGCGCGCGCCATGGCGCAAGGTGCATACGGCGGCAAACTTGCTGGAGCCGGAAGTGGAGGGTTTATTTTCTTTCTCGTGCCGCAGGAGAAACAAGCGGCCGTTAGGAAAGCGCTTGGAGATCATCTTGAAGTAAACTTCTCTTTTGAAAAGGAGGGTTCACGAATTATCCATAAGGATGAATAGTTCCTCATGGACGCGATTATTTTAGCCGGAGGTTTGGGCACTAGATTGAGAAGTGTTGTATCTGATGTTCCGAAACCGCTTGCTCCAGTGAACGGCCGACCGTTTCTTGACGCGTTACTGGAATGTCTTGACCGTTTTCCGCATATCGGTAATGTGGTCTTGACGGTTGGATATAGCGCGGAGTCCATTAAAGAGAGGCACGCCTATACGCATTATCATTTTCCAATTGTATTTTCGCACGAAGAGTCGCCACTCGGCACAGGTGGTGCGATCAAACACGCACTCCCATTAACAACAGGAGATGACGTTATCGTTCTAAATGGCGACACGTATTCAGATGTGGAAATTGGCGAACTTATGAAATTTCATCAAGAAAAAAAGGGTGTCGCGACGATTGCCGTAGCGATGAAAGAAGGTGCCCGATACGGAGCCGTAGCATTTGACGATGACCACAAGATCTATTCTTTTGATGAGAAAAGCGGCGCTTCCGATTTCGTCAATGCGGGAACGTCGGTTCTTAGAAGGAGTTTGTTTGATTCTGTTTCCGACGGCACTGTATGTTCTCTTGAAAAAGACCTCATCCCGCAATGGCTCAAACAGGGTGTGTACGCGTATGTCCATCAAGATGGATTTCTAGATATCGGCACGCCAGAGTCGTACGCCGAGTCCGGATGGTATCTAAATACTCGCAAAAAGCGTTGATTCGAGATAACCTGATTCTATGGAGCGAATATTGGTAACTGGTGGCGCGGGATACATCGGCTCGGTTTTAACCGACATTCTTCTCAGAGAGGGGTATATGATTACGGCTCTGGACTCGCTTTTGTACGGTCCGTCTCTGTTAGCTCTAACGAACAACCCGCATTTCACGTTTGTAAAAGGGGATGTACTTGACGAACCCTTGATGAAAGATCTTGTGGCAAAGCATGACGCGGTGATTCACTTGGCGGCAATTGTCGGCGCACCCGCATGCAAAGCGAACCCAGCGCTTGCACCGCTGGTGAATCTACATTCGGTGGAGATGTTGGTGCAGTATCTTTCACCCTCGCAAAAATTACTCTTTCCGAATACCAATAGCGGATACGGTATCGGAGAAAAGGATGCGGAATGTACGGAAGAATCGCCGCTCACACCGGTGTCAGAATACGGCAAACAAAAAGTGGCGGCGGAAAAGATCGTGCACGGTATGGGCGGCGTCTCGTTTCGCCTTGCAACCGTGTTCGGCATGAGTCCGCGGATGCGTCTTGACCTCATGGTGAACGATTTTACCTATCGCGCGTATCGCGACCATGCGATCGTTCTTTTTGAAGAACACTTCAGGAGGAATTTCATTCATGTGCGCGATGTGGCGAACGCATTCGTTTTCGGTTTGCGAAACTATGACCGCATGCGAGGGCAAGCGTTCAATGTGGGTTTGAGCGATGCGAACCTGACGAAGCGTGAACTCTGTGAGCGCATCAAAAAGCACGTTCCGGATTTTTACATTCACTCGGCGGAGATAGGAACCGACCCCGACAAGCGTGATTACATTGTGAGTAACGCGAAAATAGAATCATTCGGATTCAAGCCGCAACAGTCGCTGGATTCGGGCATCACCGAGTTGCTCAAAGGGTTTCCCATGCTAAAAGCAAATCCGTATGCGAACATCTAACCTATGCGAAATCTTAGCCAATGCCGCATTTGTGATGCCAACTCTCTAGAAGTAGCAATAGATCTTGGAAATCAGCCGTGGGCGAATAACTTTCTTACAAAAGAAGAGATTGGCACCGAGCCGTACTATCCGCTTCGGGTCGTCTTTTGCCGTAAGTGCACTGCGGCACAGCTTGATTACACAGTCCCAAAAGAGGTGATGTTTAAAGACCACACATACCTCTCGGGCACCACTCAAACCCTTGATGAGCACTTTCGCGCGGTAGCGCAGGAGGTAGACGGTCAGTTTTTCAAAAACGAAAGTGAAAAAGCGGTGCTAGACATCGGGTCAAACGATGGCACGCAGCTATTGCACTATCGCGCGCTCGGATACGACGTTCTCGGCGTAGAGTCCGCTTCGCGCGTCGCTGGCATTGCCATAGAGAAGAACGGCGTTCCGACCATAGACGATTTCTTCAACCTCGCGCTTGTGGAGAAACACGCGCTCCGGAAGAAGTTCGATGTTGTGAATGCCGCCGGGATATTTTTCCACCTGGAAGAGTTGCATTCCGTGACGGATGCGGTTCGAGAAGCGCTCTCTGAAAAAGGCGTGTTCGTCATTCAGTTTATTTATATGGGGTCTATAATCGCGCATCGCGCGTTTGATCAGATTTACCATGAGCATTTGCTTTATTACACACTGCGGTCACTAGAAACGCTTCTCAAGCGGCACGGTCTCTCGCTTTTTGATGCGCATATAACTCCCATACACGGCGGTTCCATGATCGCCTATGCGAGTCGCGCAGGCACGCGGAAGGCAACGGCACAGTTAGAGGACTTGCGGTCAGAGGAGGAGCGGCGCGGACTACATCAATTATCCACCTATACGCGCTTTGCGGTAGATGTGCAGGCGCTCAAAGAAGAAAACGTTGCATACATAAAAAGCCAAAAAGAATCCGGTAAGCGCATATACGGGATGGGCGCGCCCGTAAAGGGGAATACGTTATTGAATTATTTCGGAATCGGCACGGATTATATTGACTGCCTCGTAGAGCGTAATCCCTTGCGGAAAAACCTCTACTCGCCCGGGATGCACATCCCCGTTGTTCTTGAGGAAGATGTGAAAGTACAACCCGAAGTGTATTATGTGCTAGCATGGAACTTCAAGAAAGAGATACTCGCTCGGTACAAGGATCTCGCCGATCGTGGTGTCGAGTTTTATTTTCCAATTGATCCGACGGTATGACGATCATAGTTACGGGAGCATCGGGTTTCTTGGGGCGTTTTTTGTGCGAGGCACTGGAAAAGGCGGGGCACACGGTAGTGCGGCTCGACTCAAAAATCGCCGACCTTACGAAGGACGGCTCGCTTGACGGAATAACCCAACCCTACGACCGCATCTATCATCTCGCGGCATGGACGCAAGCGGGGGACTTCTGCTTGCATCACTCAGGGGAACAGTGGCTCATCAATCAGAAAATCAATACCAATGTTCTCTCCTGGTGGCATACGCGTCAGCCGCACGCAAAGTTAATAGCCATGGGAACGAGTTGTGCGTATGATCCTGCACTCCCGCTTTCCGAAGAGAACTACATGCGCGGCGAGCCGATAGAAAGTTTGTTCACGTATGCGATGACCAAGCGTATGCTCTACAATGGCCTTACGTCCCTGCATAAACAATTCGGGCACACGTATCTCCACCTCGTACCATCTACGCTCTATGGTCCCCACTATCATACCGATAGCCGCAGAATGCACTTCATCTTCGACCTCATCAGGAAGATCTTGCTCGGAAAGGAAAAGGGCGAGCCCGTGACTTTGTGGGGGGATGGATACCAAAAACGCGAATTGGTGTTCGCGTCCGATTTCGTGAACGCGGCACTGCACTTGAGCGATCATGTTGATAACGACATCGTTAACATCGGCGCCGGTGAAGAATACTCCATTCGGGAATTTGCCGAAAAGATCTGTGCAATCGTTGGATTTGATCCCGCATTGATTGAGTACGACACTTCCCGTTATGTGGGCGCTCGCTCGAAGGTTTTGAGTGTAGAGAAGCTCAGGCATCTTATACCGAATGTAACGTTTACGTCTCTCGATTGTGGACTGGAGGACACGGTCTCATGGTTCTCTACTCAGCCGGAGTTGTTGCGATAGGTGCGTATGATGTTTGATCAGTCGGTAGACAAAACGTGGACACTCTTTCTTGATCGAGACGGCGTTATCAACAAATACCGACCTGATGACTATGTAAAAACGTTGGATGAATTTGAATTTCTAGATGGCGTACTCCAAGCGCTCGCCATTTTGAATCGGTGTTTTGCACGCATTATTATCGTGAGCAACCAGCAGGGGGTGGGTAGGGGGATTATGACGCAATACGAATTAGATACCATACATGAGTGTATGTGTCGGGAGGTCCGCTCGCACGGCGGAGACATCCACGCTATCTACACCGCGACGATTTTAGAGGAACATGACACCGAAGGAAAGCGTAAGCCTGGATTATGGATGGCATATGGTGCGCAAAAAGATTTTCCGGACATAGATTTTGCGAAGTCAATCATGGTTGGTGATTCAATGAGCGATATGCACTTTGGCAGAAATGCAGGTATGGTTACCGTACTTATCGGCACATCCCTAGAAGTGGGTACGGAGGAAGACGATTTTGTTGACATGCGCTATCCTTCTCTAATTGCATTCGCGCGCGCGACAGAACCATCACTTTGATTTTTTCTTGTTTTTTCTTTTTCCGAAAAGTGCCTGTTCTACGCATTCAGCCATGATATGACCAAGTAGGATGTGACTCTCTTGGATTCTAGGCGTGTCGGTGCTGGGAACATTGAGCAGGATATCACATGACTTAGCAAGTTTGCCGCCCGTTTTTCCTGTCATTGAAATTACCATCATGCCTCGTCTGCGCGCTTCTTTTTGCGCCCGTACGATATTATCTGAATTCCCGGAAGTAGAAATGCCAATGAGCACGTCTCCTTTTCTGCCGAATGCTTCTATATTTCGCTTAAACGTGTTTGCATACGAATAGTCATTTGCTACCGCTGTCAGAAATGATGTGTTGACGTGCAATGCTTCGGCAGGAAGTGCCTTACGGTCAAGGTAAAACTTCCCTGAGAACTCGGCTGCTATATGTTGCGCGTCGGCCGCGCTGCCGCCGTTGCCGCAGAGATACACGCGTTTATCAGATCGGAATGTTTTTATGAGAATATCTATTGCTAGCAGAAGCCGCCCAATGAACTTTTCATCTCGCAGTAGCCGTTCTTTAACCGCTACTGAAGAAGAAATAGCTGATGTAATAGAGTTTCTCATTTTCATTTCAGTGTTTTGTCATGTTTTGGATCGCACTGATAGGTCATTGCCTTTTTCTTGACTGGCACACCACCAACGATATCTATGTATATCATTGACTCTACGTTTCTGTACATGAATGGGTAGAGCCATAGGAAGAAGTGTTCAAAGCGCGGGCCTAGGCGTGATTGTGGAGAAAAGAAAAGGCGGGCTCCCCACGCGCGCAAGCTCCTTCGCGGTCGCGCCATCCACTGTTCCTCTTTGTATCCGCCGAGCGTGTGCGCTTGTCCCACACGCCGCATAAAATACCCAATGGGGACGTTCAGCGACCACAAGGGGGCGTGCTTTGCCATGTTCATCCACAGCCAATAGTCGCCGGACACACGAAACTTCGTGGGGATAGGAGCAACCTCTTCCCAAAGTTTACGACGCCAAAACATTCCATTTTGTGAGGTTGGGTACGCTTCCTGACTATAGATACCGAGCTGCAGCCAATCCTGTTTGTATATGCGGCATACCCCGTAGGAAGTTTTCTCCCACCGCTCGTTCATGCCGTTCGTGATGCCGTGCAACCACTTCACATCAGGAAATGCCACAAATGTTTTAGCGACTGCATCAAACGCGCCGGGTTCGTACGTGTTGTCGCCATCCGCCCATGTATAGATGTCACCCGTAGCGTGAGTGAATCCCTTGTTGATAGCATCAAAAGGTCCGTTGTCTTTTTCAGAGAAGCTCCGCATCGTAATACTTTTGCAGCGTATGGGAATCTCACCACGCTCCAGTTTCTCGCGATAGGATTCAAAAATGGCGACCGTGTTGTCCGTGGAAGCACCGTCTTGGAGAATGTATTCAATTTCAAAATCTCCTTCCTGTATTAGAACGGACTCAATGGCTTTTGCGAGCCAAGGTTCCATGTTGCGGACAGGTGCGATGATAGAGAATTTCATACTTATCACTTTTATACAATGTTTAAAGACGGACAAAGACAGCATCTTCATAGATGCGCTCTCCCGTCTTAGATGAGAAGTGTTCAGCACAATTGCCGTGGTAGGCGAAGCCCAGTCCCCGCATGAGGTTGTGGATATCGCCAAAAAGTGGCTGATTTTCGTACAACCGGACAAATGCGACTTCAGCAATCACGATCGCGGCTTTCTTGAATGTTTCCCGCCCGCCTTCGATGACTTTGTCTTCAAAACCTTGTACATCCATTTTTATCAGTATGTCAGGAGCAAGCACACATTCGGTGGCGACCGCATCGAGGCGACGCACTCGGATCTTTTCGCGTGTGACGCCCGCGCTTTTTGGATAGAGTTCTTTGTGTAGCTTTGCCATCGCGCGCAACGACGAACTTGGATGGAACGAACTTCGCTCTATCTCGGTGTATCCGTCAGAGTCTCCCAATGCGATGTTGAATGACTTAAAGTGGGGGTCACTGGCAAATCGTCTATTCGCCCGCTCAAAGCAATCTTTGAGGGGCTCGAATGCGTGTATATGGGCATGAGGTAAAAGGGTGCGTATTTCTGCGGACCAGTGTCCGTCATTCGCTCCGATGTCGAGGACTGTTTGTATCTCACGATGTTTCAATACTGTGTCATAGAGCGAATGATATCGGCGTATGTCGTAACCGAAAGAGCGCAGGATTTTTTTGATGTTCATCAGCATGTATATTACGTTATTCTCCGACCACGAGGCGGCGCAGCAATTTCTGATAGCGAGACCCTAGCCACCTGTCGTACATCCACGCGCTAACGCCAAGTCCTTGTTCCGGAACTGGAGGTGCCTTTGTGGTATCCATATTCAGAATAAGGTGAAAACTCCCAGGAGCGTTGTATTTAGGGCCGCGCACGTATTGCGTATTGAAGTACCGGTCGAATTTTGGTAGGTGAGTGAGGTTGTGCTTCTGGAACATTTCAATCCACCATCCTTTATCTTGTACTGTTTGATGAAGAGTAACTCTGTTGATAACTTCTTCGTTTGGGGACACGCTCATTATCCACAAACCAGATTGTTTAAGATGCCTTTTTACGTTTGAAATAAGAGTCGGCAAGTCCTCAGTTTTAATGTGCTCCATAACCTCCCAGGCAGTCACGACATCAAATTGCATTGTTGTCCCGTTCTCGAAAATCTCAAAGGGAGCAGTTATGTCGCATGTAAAAAGATAATCCGGTATGGTCGCCCACTCCGCACGGCGCATCTTTTTAGAATAATCGCTTCCCTCTAGTCCAACAGCAAAACACCCGTCATCCAGACAGTTTTTTACAAAACCCCCACCGGCACATCCAATATCCAGAATCCGAATGATACGTTCTCGTTTCGGAAATAGGTGATACAGCTTGTTGTTGAAGCGTTGGTTTTTACTGCTATCGGCTCTAGTACCCCACGGCATGATGTGGTCGGGTGAGTCGTAGGCGACATCTCTTTCAGCCCTTACCACTATATTGGATCGTGAAGTCATGCATCATTTATATCAGATACTTGTCGTACCCAGCATACTCCGGATTTTGCTGTTTAACATCCCAAAGGTACATAGGCAGGCGGAATGACCAGCTGTTCTTAAAGTGAGCCGCCACGCGGAAGACGAAATCGCGTCCACTGCCACGACCGGCGGGATTTCCCCACGTGCGCTCGTTGCGATGGCGCATGTAGAATCCGGTGTCGCGCACACTTTTGTGGAAGAGCATTGAATTATCTGCTCCTGGGTAACTTGTTGGTTCCCTATAAAAAAGTTTGCGTGTGTAGGGAAACCACTTGATCGGAAATGGAATAAAGCGATGGATTGGTTCTACCATCAAAGGGCCGCGGACGCGCTCTGCGAGCGCGATAATTTCTTCCGGACGTATCACCACATTCGCTTCTCCTTTTTCGCGCATGACGTGCTCAACATCCAATTTTTTATGTAGATTTTCTTCTGTCAGCTCGCACCACTGAATCGTCACGAGTGTCGCATTGTATTTTTCCGCCATCTCATATTGCACCTCTATACGATTGAGTAGCGATGCGTCGTCGGCATCCTGCGTCGTGAGCCACTTACCTTTTGCGATTTTGAACCCTAAATTTCGCGCTGCGTATCCCGCGCTTATATCGTACCCGCGCCAGTTGGTGCACTTTTCTTTCGGGTCGTGGTGGTAATGGTACTGCACGCGCGGGTCTTCTTTCGTAATCGCTTTTACTGCAGTGCGCGTATTGTCGGTCGAACCGTCGTCAACAACGATTATCTCTAGATTCTTGTATGTTTGGTTGCGTATGGAATTAATTGCACGCACTATGCGTTTTTCTTCATTCCACACCGGTATAATCACGGAGATTAATGGTAACGTGTTCATAGTTTTTTCCGCTCAAGTTTTTCCACAAAAGCACGGAACCCTTCGGCGAATTTTTCGCGCATGTAATGTTCCCGCGCATATCGCCACGTGTTCATGGAGCGTGTGCGCAAGAACTCGGCGGGTTCTTGCGAAAGAGAACGCACTGCGCTCTTGATAGTATCCACAGACACTTCGTGAAGTGTGATTCCGAAGTCGTGAGTCACAACTCCTGTCTCGCGGCTGACAATCGGGATTAATCCCGCATGCATTGATACCACAACGCTTCCAGCGCACCCTTCCGAAGCGGAAACAAATATGATTCCCAAGGATTCGCTGTACAGTTTTTTAAACAACTTGCCTGCATGATCCACCCAACCGTAGGTTTTTATGTTTTCCGTTCCGTACAACTCTTTGGCATACGCTTTGGCGAAGGGGTCGGAAGGTTTCACTTTGCCGCATACGGCTAGACGATACTCAGGCATTGCCGCAAACGCTTCAAGTATGACATCCAAGCGCTTGAGCGCTGGGCCCGCTCCTCCGACCCATATGAAATTGCGGCGAAACTTCTCAAAGTCCTTTTTTTCAGGAGGGGGAAATTCGTGTGTCGTTGAGCAGGGAATGCGCACGATTTTCTTGCCCGCGTATTCATATGTGCTCACGCAAAAATCGCCCGCGAATGTTACTGCAATATCGCAGAGCTCTATCGTATGCGATGCAGACAGTGTCCGGACACCTTCCACATCAACACCTCTTTTTTCCTGTATGGCGCGGACGCGCTTTTGCTCCGCCTCATTTTGGTATTTCCAATGAGCATGCGTGATATAAAAGATTTTCACGCAATCTTTATTTAGGAGCGGCGCTAGACGGTCCATGTTTGCGTCTGCATCTATAAAATAAGTGTATTCTTTTGATGGCACGAAGGCACGGTCGGTCGTGTCAATGACATCCACGGCGTAGCCGCGCTCAAGAAACGTTCGCGCCATCTGCATGCACTCCCACCGATTCGTGTGCGCAGCAAGTACGATAGACCGTCTATCAAGATATGGCAACGTGGTGTACGAAATAAGGACATTTCCACGCGATGCTCCTATCGGTTTGAGATGCACGACCCGCCCGCGCAGGCGATGCATGATGCGGCGGATGAGATATGGTACATTCATGTGCCGTAAGCACTTTTCATGCTCGCACATTCAGAGTTCTAAGGCAAACGTCCACACAAATCTTGCGGTGTCAATTGTACATTACCGCACGCTATTGATATGGTTGATTGAAAGTGGTTCGGGTCCAGTATCTTAAGTGTGAAGATGTATGAATAAGATTATAAAAGAGTTGAAATACAGAGAAAAAGGTGTCGCCGTTTGGGGTTTGGGCTACATCGGCTACTCCTCAATGGCTTATTTCGCGATGTCCGGCATTCGTTGTGTGGGGTATGACACACTTGCAGAGAAAATAAAGTTTATTAATAAAAAAGGTAAGTTAAAACATAAAGGTGAAAAATCCTTCCCCAATTTAGATTTCTGGCTTGGTTTTGACGTGGAGCCGATGTTTCGTGACGGGTTGATAAAAGCCACAAGTAAACGGCGGGTTCTAATCAGCAATGATTTTCCTGTGCATTTAGTGGCCGTTCCGACTGAGAAAGAAAATAAATTCGGTGAGCATCTCCCGTATGATAAGCATCTGAAAGATGTCTTTGAAACAATGGCTACGTATAAAAATGTAAAAACGGATTATCCGCCACTGGTCATTATTGAGAGCACTTTGTCCACGCATGTTGTCGATGACGTGATCATCCCGCTGCTGGCAAGCAAGGGACTGAAAGTCGGGAAAGACATCTTGATAGGCGTGGCGCCCAGAAGAGACCACTTTGTTGATGCTAGTAAAACGTTAAAAACCATTCCAAGAGTTGTTGGTGGAACAAACAAAAAAACAACCGAGTTAATGGTTGATGTATTGAGTTTAGTTTGCGGCACCGTGTTGAAAGCGGACGATCATAAGCAAGCCACAATTGTAAAAAGTATAGAAAATTCTTATAGACAAGTGGATATAACCCTGGCCAATCAGTTATCTGTTGCGTATCCCGATTTGAATATGAAGAAGATTCTAAAATTGGTCGGAACAAAGTGGAATGTCGGCACATTTCATCCCAGCTTTGGCACCGGCGGTTACTGTCTTCCACTAGCGCCACATTATGTTTTGAGTGGGTGCAAAAACCCGGAAGCTTTAACTCTCCTTAAAAACTCTGTTGATTTTGATTACGACCAACCGCGGAGAGTTGCAAAAAGCTTGGCGAAGAGGGGGGGTAAAAGCTGTCGGCATACTGGGGGTTGCGTATGCTCCTGATATAAAAGTTCACGTTCTAAGTCCTGCCTTAAGAATTGTCAGACATTTAAAAGAATACGGAGTGCGTGTAAAAGTTAATGACCCCTATTATTCAAAACGCGAATTAAAAGAAATTACTGGGGCAGAAGCGTTTGATTTTCCGGAAGGACTTAGCGAATTTGATACTTTATTAATTGTCTCTGGTCATGCAAAGTATGTGTATACAAATTATAAGCGTATTAAAAGCAATCTAGAAAATTGTAAGTTAATTATTGACAATACCGGAGTTTGGAAAAATATAGATTTCGGCCCGATAGAGTATCACGAAGTTGGTGATAAGAACTGGTTAATTCCGGGTGGTGCGGGAGCTCCCGCAGCTCCAGGCGTCTCACGCGCACACGTGGGTCGTGCGCTTGGGCGCGGTGTGGGCAAGAAGCGCCCACTCAAAACGAGTAGGCGCCGTCATGCTCGCGCATCCAGAGCTCAAGCGTAAAAAGCATCCATATTTTGTAGCTCAAAGCCGAATTTCCTGAATAGAAATCGTTTATATAGGAACGCATAACGTCTGCATTGAAGATGGCTGCCGAGCGTGGGTCTTTAAACATCTCATTCATTAGGGCGCGCACAGGATCTTCCTTGAGCCAATGCCTTACAGGCGCCCCGAATCCTTGTTTTTTTCGCGTAAAAACATTTTCCGGCAGCAAATCACCACATGCTTTTTGGAGTATGAGTTTTCCTCGTCCTCGGTCTGTCTTGTAATCATCCGGCAGATTAAACGCAAATTGTGCGAGTTCGTGATTCAAGAATGGGCTCCGCACTTCAAGCGAGTGCATCATTGATGAACGGTCCACTTTCGTGAGCATGTCCCCAGGGAGCTTCAGGTATATATCAAGCAGGTTGATTTTCTGGAGCGATGTTTTCGCCTCCGATAGATCCACATATTTGGTCGGGTCACTTTCTACCGCGCCGCGGTCTTTCCATAGGTGGGCGCGTTCGTGCGGAGAAAACATATTGAGGTGACTGCGTTTGTAGAGTGCATCTGGCGAAAAACCCAAGACGAGTGCGAGCAACTTTTTTACCTTTGGCAAATGCCAGTGCGCGCGGTAATGGCCGTAGCCAAAAAAGAGTTCATCACCACCGTCTCCGGATAAGACGACTTTCACCCCGTTAGAGGCACTGCCTCTAACGGGGCCTCGCGCAAATTTCGATATCAGGGCGGTGGGAACGTTTGAAGAATCACCGAGCGGCTCGTCGTAATAACGGGTGACGGCGCGGATGTCATCAAGCAAAACCGGCACATTGCGCTCGTAATGGTCGGTGCCCACATGTGCCGCAATTTTCCGCGCATAAGGAAGTTCGTTGATATGTTCATCAAATCCTGCAGAAAACGATTTAAGCGGACGGTCTGCGGCACGCTGCGCAAGCGCGGTTACGATGCTTGAGTCAATGCCGCCTGAAAGGAATACACCGACCTCCACATCCGCAACCATCCTACTTTTTACGGACTCGGCTAGAAGCTCGCGTACGCGCGCGGCAGCGTCATCATATGATACGGAATTAGTTTCATGAGTAAGCTTCCAGTATCTTTCAATTGTCAGCTTGCCATTTTGAAACACTGCCCGATGAGCCGGCAGAAGCGGCGTGATGTCGCGATACATACTTCGCCACGGCGGGATGAAATAGAGTGCGAGATAATTGTCGAGAGATGTTCGGTCTAATGTATTGTTTACAAGACCGGTTGCGAGCAGTGCTTTGATTTCTGATGCAAATATCAAGGCCGGACCTTGATAATGGTAAAAGAGGGGTTTTTCGCCGAAACGGTCGCGTGCCATGAAAAGGCGTTCTTTTTCGTTGTCCCAAATGGCAAATGTAAATTGTCCGTCCAGATATTCCGGACATTTGTCGCCGTATTCTGAATAGGATTTGAGAATTACTTCCGTATCTGATGTGGTAGAAAAAGAATGTCCTTTTTGCTCAAGCCTCACGCGTAATTTTTTGTAATTGTATATTTCGCCGTTAAAAGTAATAGCCATGTCATGCCGATTGTCTTTCATCGGCTGAGCCCCAGTAGTGAGGTCTATGATGGAGAGGCGAGTATGTCCAAGAGTTGCTTTTGAAAAATCCGTTACGCCCTTGTCGTCTGGTCCGCGCCGTACGAGCGTTGAGACGGCTTTGTGAATTGCCGTGTTACGGTTATCACGCTCGCCCCCGACCATGCCGATAATGCCACACATAGAAACAGTATATGGGCTCTTGCAATAATTGCAAAATGTGATATACTTGCGTAAGTTAAAACTGGGAAAGGAAGACAGCAATGGCCAAGACCAAGAAGACTTTCTTATGGCATCAAGTTCTCATTTCTTTTCGCGACACAGCATCAGAAGCTGTGAAGCGTGAAGTTTATGAGCGCTATCAGACGCTCGATAAGGATTGCGGAGGCGAAGCCGCCGGCATCCTTTTTTGGAAGGTCGACTGGAATCTCGATGTGCGCAAGGGCGTGCATCTAGTTGAGATTGCGGTCTTTCGGGATGATGCGGCGCTTCAGGCATTTCGCGTCCATCCAAAGCACAAGGAAATCACGGATATAGTTCGTGAAGTATCTGACTGGCAGGTCGGTGATCTCAATCTGCCGTTCACTGTAGTGCCATTATAAGGGAGGACAGCATGCAGAAGCACGATTTCGATAGCTTCATTACGGGGCTTAAGGAAAAACTCACGCCGCTCTACACAATGCCGAATTCGTCAGCTGGCCACGATGTGTGGCACGTTATGCGAGTGGCGGGATTTGGCAAACGGATTCGCAAGTGCTGCAATCTCACGTTTGACTCGAATGAGTTTGAGGTTGCTGTGTGGTTGCACAACATTGATCGCGTGCAACCATACGCTGATAGGATTAGTGCTCTTAAGAACTCGGGACATAGCTTTAAGGAAGCGCTAGGGGTTGTTGCAGAAAGCTTCTTTACAGAAGAGCACCCATTTTCTGCAGACGCTGTAGCCCGCATCATCGACGTGGTTGTACAACACAACAAGAAAGACGATGAGCCGGGCGATTCTCATGTGCTCACGGCGCTTCGCATTGCGGACAAGCTCGACCGGTTAAATCCGCTCGGCATTATGAGCGCGGCTGCGTTTCGTGGGCTGCATGTGCCCCCTTACGATACGGAGCGGCCGCTTGGATACGGAACAACAGTGGAGGGTCGGATGAAGTCCGTGTACGACGACTTCTTTCGTGTCTTGGAGTGGGTCAACATGCTGCCGTCTGATAGGGCGCGTTCGCTCATCAACAAAAAGGACCTGCGTGCTTTTATAGATTTTGTGCGCGCGCTTGGCGCGCAGCTCGCGCGAGAATGCAAAGTTGAAAACACCGTTGAAGATGACATCAAAAAGGCGCTCGGAACTTACTATCCTATATTTGGTTAAGAACGCCGTTGTTTTCTTTGTGAACTATGTCGCCCCGGGATTTCTCTGGAGCGATTTTTCTTTTTCCAATCAAAGTCGGACCTTTTTGAAAATCAACTTTGGTCCAAGTTAGTGTGGGGAGTATACCCAATAAGATAGAAACATCAAACCGATGTATCTCATCTTCTGCAACCGATCGCAGAGGTACCGCAGAGGTACAATAGCGACACCTATCATTACATGATAATATACTCATATACCTAAGTATATGCGGGTATCCATACCATGGCGGGAAAGAAAGTTAAAAGTCCGAGAAAGTTGGAGCGCCATTTCAAAGGTGTTTCAAACCATAGACGCATTCAAATAATACTGTTCATCGCGCGCAACCCGGGTGTCATTCAGGAGGACATAATCGAAGAGCTCAAAGGTAATCAGAAAACAATCAGCGAACACATACGTCGCCTTGTCATCGCAGGCCTCGTGGAGAAGATGTATGAAGGCCGTGCTTTGCATCACAATCTTACGCCATACGGAAAAATTTTTGTTGATTTCATCATCTCGTTTTCACACATGACCGCTAGCGATGATTGATTCGCCCGACTTACTGAATCGACCTTCCAAATCACTCCGCCAGATTAACCAGATCGGTCTGATTCGCAACAATTCATTAAAGTACACCCGCATATACTTAAGTATGTGCGGGTAAATGCGGGGGGCGAAATGGACGTCGTTATCTCATGGGGTATACCCCCACACCAACTTTGGTCAAAATTGGTGTAGGGGTATACTGGCAACGATGACGACTTCATACAGTCAGACGTTTTTTGACGAAATGGATGAGCCCAATTTTGTCTCTGCGCGAGTTGTGGCGCCTCTAGTGGCCGGGCTCGTGCATCCTAAAAGCGTGGTAGATATCGGCTGTGGGAGAGGACTGTGGCTCAAGGCGTTTTTGGAGCAGGGTATTGCTGATGTGGAAGGATACGATGGCGACTATGTGGAGCGCGAGAAACTTGCGTTCCCGAAAGAGCATTTTCACGCCGTTGATTTGGAGAAGCCGATAACGCTTGAGCGAACGTTTGACTTGGCGGTGTGCTTGGAGGTAGGCGAGCATCTGTCCGATTCAATATCCGATACGCTCGTTGAAACCCTCACGGCTTCTGCGCCAGTCGTTCTCTTTTCCGCCGCAATACCTCTGCAGGGTGGTTCGCGCCATATAAACGAGCAGTGGCCCGAGTACTGGGAGAAAAAATTTACCACTAATGGCTTTGTGCCTGTTGACGCGCTTCGGCGACACATTTGGGGTGACTCGCGCGTTTCTTTTTTCTATCAACAAAATATCTTGTTGTATGTGCGTAAGGATGCCCTCCAGGGCTACCCGAAGCTTGTAGAGGAAATACACTCCGGACACGGCAAGGCATTATCACTCGCTCATCCGCAAAAGTACCTCTACTATGCCGAGCGCTGGCGGCTTATGGTGCCTTTCTTGAGCGTTCTGCCGCCGAACGTCTTGCACATCGGCAAACGTCTTTTGAAAAATGTTTTTCATATGCCTATCGGCCAAATAGTTCGTTACCTCATTTCCGGCTGTACAGCTGTGGCAGTGAACCTCGCTGTTCTATATGCGCTTGTAGAGTTCGTAGGATTCCACTACTTGCTCGCTTCCGCGGCCGCCTTCAGCATCGGAATAATGGTGAGCTTCTCACTCCATAAATTTTTCACCTTCCGCGAACGCAATCTCTCGCACACACACATTCAGATTGTGCTCTATCTATGTGTCATAGGGCTCGGTCTAGTGACGAATCTTGCCCTCATGTGGTTTTTGGTTGAGCTCATCGGTATTCTCTATCTTATAGCCGCCATAATCACAAACGGCATAATCGCAGTCGCAAATTTCTTCGCGTATCGGCTTGTCGTTTTCCGCCGGTCCTAGTGTACTGTTAGAAAAATAACTTTACAGTTGTTGAGGAAATCTACATGTTTGAGGCCTTCGCCCCCACACTTACTCTGGCATCGTTGTGCGCGAGCATAGAGATTACTATCACTAGACGGAAATAACCCACCTTACCGGAGGCGGATAAGTACTCGTAAGGCACAACAGAAAGCAATGCCAAAGTAAGTGTCGGGGGCTTCGCTCGCTAGATGTCGCCCGCCCCGAACAGGACGTGAGCGGTAAAGGTTTCTGTATCACTACTGCGTAAAATCGTATCCTACCATGAGAGTCTCCTACGCGATGTTCTCTCGGGCGACATCTGCGCTCGCTTTCGGCTAACAGCTCAAACATGTCATCATGTGTAAAGCTATTTTGAAAACACCACACTAGCGTGACTCAAGGCGGTTTCCCTTGAGGATATACTCGCCCGGGGTGGTTATCGTCATGGTGAGGTTAGACACTCTGGGTGATAGCGCGAAGGCCGGTATCTCGTTTAGGTCTACACTACAGACGTAGCGCCGCTCGTCCGCGGCGGCGGGCAGTGTGTACTGGTCAAGGCGAATGTATGCGCGAGTTCCCGTCGCGTTGAAATCGTTCTTAAAAGCAAGGTCAATAAAAATCTTTTCCGGCGCACCATGCGCCTCAAGGTCAAAGTGCAGTTCATGCGTGCGTGCGGTATCGACTGATGTGGCGAGGCGAACCGGCTTTTTAGGCGATGCGGATATGGCGTCTTTGCCCCACGGCTCTGACACGCAATTTTCATACATTTCGCCGTTTGTGAGATACCGCTCGCGTAGGCGTAGATCGTGCTTGAGTGCCTCAATGAACGCTGGCGATGTTGATGCGCCGTACGGTCCATAGTGTATCGGAAGCCACTCTACACCTTGAATTCCGATGAAGGAAGAGAAAGCAGAGAGCTCTGGGACTTGGTAGTTGCCGTCACCCCTGACGAAGAACGAGCTTAGTGAGGGTACCGAAAGTGGCGCGGATGCGGAGGACGCGAGTTCGTTTAATGCCGGCGTAAGCGTTTCCCGCATGCGCTCAATGAGAGACCTATTAAATGTTATGTCGGCAAAATATTGTTCTTTGTAGAACGAAAACACATGTTGTGACACGAAAACGACAATGAGAAACGCCATTACCGCTGCGGTACGCGCGCGCCGGCTCGTATCTTGTGTTGCGCTCCGTATCCATTCGTGAGCGAATACAGCGAGAGCAAGTGCGAGGAAGAATAGAGGAAAGAGAAGATTTTGGTCTCGGTAAAAAGCGGCGAGGTTTGAACTGGGGCGGGCAATCGCAACGAGAAGCGCGGTGCCGAGCATGATAAGCGCGAAGTATGGCACCAAGACGCGCATGCGTAGTGTGCCTCTGTGTATGGCATATACAACGAGAGCAGCGAACGCGCAAAAGAGCGCGAACATTGCAATGTGCCACCACGGCATGATGAATACTTCAAGACGCGGCTGGCTCATGATGAGACCGAGCCGCGGTGCCACAAGTGAGAGCAGGGTGCCAGCTGTGAGGACATGGTACAGCTCAAGCACAGTGTCAAATGTAATAGGAAGTCGGTCAAAGCCGATGAATGATTCTGCGGCATAACGGGGGAGCGCGATAAGGTACGCGGCGTAGGAGAGTGCTATCGTTAATACCGCAATTAGGGTTCCGGTGTTCGCCGAGAGTGTTGAACGGATGCTCCACGTACCACTGTGAAGTATGTTGAAGGCATATATAAAGAGCACGTAGGCGATGGGCGTCCATACGCCGCCGCTCTCAAGAAGAAGTGTCATGGCGAGCAACAAAAGCGAGAGCGCGAGGTAGCCGCGCGCGAAGTGCTTCGATTGCTGCGCCCTCACGAAACATATAAGCGAGAGGGTGAAAATGGCGAGCACTTGGATATAAGGTGCGACGGCATAAAAACCGTACAGCTGATGGCTGACTACGGTTGTGGTCGCAAAGGTGCCGAGGAGAACGAAAAGCGTGCTTGGACCGAATCCTAGCATGCGCAAGAGTACGGCAGCTCCGCCAATCGCGACTATCGCGGGAAAGAAGAGGGGAAAATTCAAGAGCGGCGGATTCGGTCCGATTATGGAGAATATTGCTTTAAGTTCAAACCAGAAAAGTGGAATTACGTGGTCGTTTATTGGTATCCAAAATAGCTCCCATACGCTTCGCTCTGTCGCAATGGCATACATCTTGTAGTCGTCTATCAAGAACGTGCCATAGATGATGCCCGGCGCATTCAGTAAAAAAAGTAATGCGGCAGTTGCTGAAAACGAGATGACGGCGTAGTGCCACAATGAACAGGCGCGTAGATACTCTCCTATTTTTTCTGCTACATCATGCACGCGACTGCAAAAGCTCGCAGACGTCGCATATATTCCAAAGATAACTGCGGCTGCGAATAGGAGAGCGCTTGCTTCCACGAACGTGCGCGAGAGTCCTTCTATGTAAAACGCTTGAAGCGGGGATTCTGGAGTGCCATAGCTCGCCACAACCCGCGTTACTACCAACGCGAGCGCGGAGGCGGCCGCGAAAAAGGCGGCGAATATACGTTCAATCGAAATTTGCATGAGTGGAAGTATAGAATATTCATTCACGGCGTGCTACCTTTCACCGAATGGAACCCCGTTTGGACATCGTCGTACCCGTCTACAACGAACGCGAGAATTTTGAAACTCTGTACCGCCACATTTGCACATTGGTACGCAGTCCGTGGCGCATGACGGTCGTATACGATTTTCCAGAGGACACGACACTCATGGTGGTGCGACCGCTTTCGGAGAGTGACCAACGCATCCGTTTGCTTAAAAATGATGGGAAGGGCGCGCTCTCTGCCATCAAGACTGGCTTTCATGCCGCGGAAGCTCCCGCAACACTTCTCCTCATGGTGGACGATCCACCAGAGATTATAGAAAAAATAGATGCCATGGTAGAGCGCATGCGCGAGACCAACTCCGCCGTCGTCGCGGCATCGCGCTACATGGTTGGTGGCGCTCACCATGGCGGCAGTTTTCTCAAAGGTTTTCTGTCGCGCATGGCGGGTTTGTCGCTTCACTTTTTAATTCGTCTGCCAACGCACGATGCCACCTATGCGACGAAACTATTCCGCACCTCGTTCCTCCACGCGACACCAATAGAATCCACGCGCGGATTCACCTACGCGCTTGAACTCACTCTCAAGGCATATCTTAAAGACGAGCGTATCAGTGAGGTTCCGGTTGTGTGGACCGAGCGCACGCAAGGCACCTCACGTTTCGCCCTTTTCGGCTGGCTCGGCTCGTATCTCTATTGGTATATCTGGGGTATTGCCCGCTATTTGTTCTCGGGTGTAAGCGCTAGGCCTCAGGGGGGGTACTTATAAGGATTAAGCAATCAAAAACACCTGACCTTAAGGATGTGCAGGCGTTTTGGAATGGTACACCTTGCAACACGATGCGCACACAATTCGCGCCAGGGACGAAGGAGTTCTTTGATGACATTGAAAAGAAACGTTACATCTTGGAACCGCACATTCAGTCATTTGCCGATTTCCCCGCGTGGAAAGGAAAGAAAGTTCTGGAGATAGGATGCGGCTTGGGGACCGATACGCTCCAATTCGCAAAAGTGGGGGCCATTGTCACGGCCATTGACTATTCAACGAGTTCCCTCGAACTCGCAGATAAGCGGGCGAAGATGTATGGATTGCCAGTTACTTTTTTGCACGCTGATGCGGAACGTCTCTCGGAGACATTGCCCAAACAAACCTACGATCTCGTCTATTCTTTCGGCGTGTTGCATCATACGTCCAACCCCGCGCGTGCCTATTGTGAGGTGGTGAAATACATGGGGAAAGACAGTACATTCAAGCTTATGGTTTACCACGCGCGATCACTCAAGGTTTTCCAGGTAATCATGCGTCACGGTCCGCGCAATTGGCGCAAAAAAGTCGCCTACCACTCCGAATCAAAAGAAGGATCACCCATCACGTATGTGTACACCAAGACAGAAATCATCGGTCTCTTGGAACAGTGCGGATTCAACATAGACGAAGCCGAGATTCGCTATCTCTGGATGCGCTGGTACCTCAAATGGATGCCGGGTCCCCTGTTGCGCTGGTTCGAACGAACTTTCGGCTGGAACTTGTGTATCACCGCGTCATTGAAATGAATATCATATCGGGATTTCGTAAATCCCGATATTGCTCCTGTACTTTGCCACTAGGAGGACCTTCATTCTTGAGGGGGGTTCTTGTTTTTCAAAAAATAGTCCACCGTGCGTTCAAGGCCTTCTGTAAGTGAAACTTTCTCTTTCCAACGTAGCGCCTTCTGCGCTGATGCGGAGGAGAGCGTAAACGCACCGATTTCGTTTTTTTGTGGCAAGCGAATTGAGTGGTCTATGTGTATGCGAATTTTTTTGCCGAGCCGTTTCTCAATGATTTTCTTGCACAGCGTGAGCACATGCGAGAACGATATGGGTTTCCCGCCGATGTTGTACGCGCGGTTGTGTGCCGAGCGCGGCGCCTTTAGAGCCGCGAGCACGGCGTCGGCCACATTCCCCGCGTAGGAAAAGTTTTTCACCGATTTCAAGGGGCCGACGGTGATAGTGTTTTGTTCAATCATTTTCTGAATGACATCGGAAATGAAGCTTCTGCGCGGCTGGTGGGGGCCGAAAAAAGCGCTAGCGCGAAGTGCGATGTAGGGTATGTCAAATTGATTCGCATATGCGGCAAGCGCGGTCTCACTCATGAGCTTTGATGCGACGTAGGGCTCAATGGGGAACGTGGGAGAATTTTCGTTAACGCGGCCGCTCGCTTTTCCATACACGCGGTCGGTAGAGAGAAATATAACGAGTGGCTTTTTCTTTTGTGCGCGAACGGCCTCAAGAAGATTGAGTGTCATCGCAAGGTTGTTTGTGATGTACGACGAGGGATTCTCAATAGAGCGCGCGATTGAAACATCGCACGCAAGGTGCACGATGGCATCCACTCCTCGCACTGCGCTCTCTGGCATGTTGTGCACCACATCCGCTTTGTAATGAGTAAGGCCGGGGTGCGCCGATTTGCCGCGCCCGAGCGTGGACACGCGGTACCCGCGCTTAACAAGAAGAGGCACCACATGACTCCCCAAAAAACCGTTTGCGCCCGTTACTAGTACGCGTTTGCCCCCCATATATCTATTTTAGTATTTCGAGAGGAAATCCTTGAACGTGCTAGTAACATGAAGTATGTGATTAGGTGTGAGCGCGGGATGGCATCCGATGAAGATGCTGTAGTCGCGAATCCAACGCGCGACGGGAAGCTTGCCCACAACGCGCTTCGCTTCGTTCCTAAAGCCTGGCTGATCGGGTAGGCATCCACCAAAGAACGGGCGTGTCTCTATACCTCGCTCTTCCAAAAAGCGCACCAACTCCATTCGTGAGAACGGTGCGTTTTCTCGGACAACAAAAGGAAAACCGTAAAAACTATGGAAGTGGCCCCTCACAACCGCGGGGAGCGCGAGGTATTTTTCGTATGACGCGAGTGCTTTCAGATAGGTGCGCACAACGGCGAGGCGTTTTTTATTGAACGCGTCTAGTTTCTTTAGTTGCTCGATACCTAACGATGCGGCGATATCGGTCATGCGGAGGTTATAGCCAAGCCGCGTGAAAATGTAGCGCGCATCGAACCCGCGCATCACTTTGTCTGGGAAAGAAAACCGTCGATCCTTTAGGACATCATCGGAAACCCGTCCGAATTCGCGAAGCGAACGCAATATATCTACAAGGGCACGGTCGTTGCTGAAGATCATACCCCCTTCGCCGGTCGTGATGTTGTGGGCGACGAAGAATGAGAGCGTGGCGAGGTCGCCGAAAGAGCCCACCTTCCTTTTTTCTATCGCGGCACCGTGTGCTTCACAACAATCTTCAAGCACAATGAGCTTGTGTTTTCGCGCGATCTTCATGATGGCGGGCATATCGGCTGGATTGCCGAACGTATGCACCGGCATGATGACGCGAGTATTCCGCCCGATTGCCTTCTCAACCTCTTTCGGGTCAATGTTCCACGAATGCTCATCCACATCCACATAAACCGGCACGAGTCCAACCTGGAGTATAGGTGAAGCGACAGTGGGGAATGTTGTCGCGGGAAGAATCACCTCGCTTCCGCGCGGCACCTTGCCGGAGGCGACAAGAGCATTCAAGGCGAGTAGGTTTGCCGAAGAGCCGGAATTGCAGGCAACCGCATAGCGGGTACCCACATAGCGTGCCGCATCTTCTTCAAACCGCTTCACCTTGGGGCCTTGAGAAATGCGCACATTGAGGAGTGAGTCGAGTGCTTGTAGTACTTCTTTCTCGTCAAACACTGGCCAGCCGACGTTGACTCGACCGTGAGGAGGGTGATGCAGCCAATCGGATTTAGCAATCGTTTTTTTGATGAGAGAGCGAAGTGCCGGGCTGATACGCACCGATTGATTTTTCGGCATCTTTTTCATTGCGAAAGTATAATAGCATACTTTACTCCCCAGTGTCGCGACAACGGCGAGGTCGGAGTCTCGATGTTTCAGTTCCACTTGGCGGCGAGATTGCTTCGCGCGCTCCACTCGGTATCTTCAAGGATTTTCCAGCTTGGGTGCGCAAGGTTGCGTGTGTCCATTTTAGTCGTCATGTATTTCGGCATGATGGTGATGTTGTTGCGGTAGCTCTTTCCGAGCCACGCTCCCCACCAGCTGAAAGTGCTGTGGGCAAGGATGAAGTTCTTACACAATGTCATGAGATAGAGATCCAAATAGTCAAAGTCAGCTCCTTGGCTGATGTATTCGGCTTTGGCATCAGGTCGGATGTGTGCTCGCGCCCATTCCGGGTCGTCGGAGAAAATGAAATATGATGCATTGGGAACGCGCTCGCGAATGATGGAAAGAGCACGCTCGTAGTAGGCGCTGGAGAGTGCCCCGTGCATTGGTGCGAACGCGGTAGTGAAATTGCCACGTCGCACGTGAAGCATGACCGGATGTTCGGCAGAACAAATTTTTTCTTCCATGCGCTTTGAATACTCATTAAGAGGTGAACGTATAGTGAACTCGTTACGAACGATGTCTTCAATATCCAAAAAATATTTTTCGCACAGCCAATAGCCGTCCACTAGGCACGGTGCTTTGAGATTGAGCATGTCGTGGCTGAAGTAGGATGAAATTTCCTGCACGTACTTCTCGGGGTCAAAAAGAAAAGGGTTAAGGACTTTCCACGGCCAATTCGGCCTGCGGCGGTAGAATGCGAAACGAGCAACTTCTTTGTCGCTCGCGAAGGGCGCGGAAATGTTGAGGTGGCTTATCATGAGCTTGTGATACTTGTACGTTGGAAACATCGTCGCGTCGAGTTTGAGCTCCACGCCGCGCCGCTTTGCGAGGGCGCGGCCGAAAGCGTACTGGAACATCTGGTTACCGAGGCCGCCCTGAAGTTTGGCAATAATCATACTCTGTATGCTAGCATGCGGGTATATGCATAGCCAAAATAGAGAGGGGCTGGAACTCTCCATAATCGTGCCTCTTTTCAATGAGTTTGAGAGCATACCCCATTTCTTGGCGCGTATGCGCGAGGTGGCGCCAGAACTCGGTATTTTTGAGCTCATCATGGTAGACGACGGCTCGCGCGACGGCTCTAGGGATGTGATTGCCCGCTCTCAAGGAACATTACCCGTTCAGGTGATAATCCTTACGCGTAATTTCGGGCAAACGGCCGCGCTTGCTGCGGGTATAGAGCGCGCACGTGGCGATGTCATAGTTACGATAGACGCAGATCTGGAGAACGACCCGCACGACATTCCTAAGCTCGTTGCCCTACTTAATGAGGGCTACGATGTTGTATCCGGTTGGCGGCAGGGGCGCTGGTCTGGACAGCGTCTTACGCGTAAGTTCCCCTCGCTTATAGCCAACTGGCTCATCTCGCGACTTACTGGGGTGTACCTGCACGATTATGGTTGCACGCTGAAAGCATATCGCGCCGACGTCATCAAAAGCGTCCGACTATATGGCGAGATGCATCGTTTTATTCCCGCGTATGCGTCGTGGCAAGGGGGGAAGGTGGCAGAACTTAAGGTGAAGCACGAACCGCGCCGCCACGGAAAGAGCAACTACGGATTCGGACGTGTGTTTAGAGTACTGCTCGATCTGGTCGTCGTAGTCTTCATGCACCGCTATATGAATCGGCCGATGCATTTTTTCGGCGCGTGGGGATTCTTGAGCGCCGCGCTCGGCGTTATTGCGGGATTTGTGGCGGTTCTCTTGCGTCTTTTGGGCGTGGCTGATCTTGTGGAAACGCCACTTCCAATCCTAGCAACACTTTTCACTCTGGTCGGCGTTCAACTAATACTTTTTGGTGTCATCGCCGAGATACTAATGCGTACCTACTATGAATCCCAGAACAAGCGTCCTTATAATATAAAAAAGAGTTAAATGTGCGGTATAGCCGGATTTGTGGGAAGTGGAGATGCTGGGACACTCTCGGGCATGATAGGGATACTTTCTTATAGAGGGCCGGATGATAGCGGAGTATGGCACAGTGGCCGAGTGGGGTTTGCGCACGCGCGACTCTCTATCATTGACCTCTCTTCCGCTGGACATCAGCCGATGCAGAGTGGGAGCGGTATGGTCACAATCACGTTCAACGGCGAGATATACAACTACCGAGAATTACGAAAAGAACTGGAACATGACGGCAAGATATTCAAGAGCAAGAGCGATACCGAAGTAATCCTAGAACTCTACGAGGCGTATGGCGAAGAATCCTTCAAGCGGTTACAGGGAATGTTCGCATTCGCTCTACACGACAAAAAAAATGACAAATGTTTTTTAGTGCGCGACAGGATGGGCGAGAAGCCGCTCTATTGGACTATCGCACAGGGCACTCTTGTTTTCGCATCGGAACCAAAAGCGCTTTTCAAACACCCACTCGTTTCAAAATGTATAAATCCTCAGGCCATCGCTTCATATCTTACCTACGATGCGGTACTTACGCCGGAGAGCATATTTGAAGGCGTACACAAGCTCGAAGCGGCGACCTACGTGCTGTATGCGAATGGGAAAATCACTACTCACACCTATTGGAAACCGCCACAGCAAATAGATAGTGGAATGGCGGAGTATGATGCGCTCGCGCGTCTTGATACAGCTCTTAAAAAAAGCGTATCGCTTCAAATGATTGCCGATGTGCCGGTCGGTGTTTTTTTAAGCGGTGGGCTCGACAGTTCAACTATCGCGTACTATGCGGGGCTCGGGCGAAAAGAACCCGTGCACACTTTTTCAATCGGATTCAATGATCTCTCGTATGATGAATCGTTTTATGCGCGTGAAGCTGCGGCATCTTTGGGCACGAAGCACCACGAGCGTATTGTTACTGCGGAAGAAGTTATGGGCGCGCTCTTGGCGGTGGCGGAGAAACTTGATGAGCCGGTAGCGGACCCCGCGATTTTGCCCACCTACCTCCTTGCGCAATTCGCGCGCGAGCATGTGAAAGTGGCGCTCGGCGGGGAAGGAAGCGACGAGCTCTTTGGCGGATATCAAACCTTCACTGCCGAGCGATTTCTACGCGCATATCGCGCATTGCCCCAGATTGTGCGCAGGGGAGTTATAGAACCATTGGTTGCGGCTCTCCCCGTATCACACAAGTATTTCAGTTTTGATTTCAAAGCGCGACAGTTTCTGCGGGGAGCTGAAGTTGAAGAGAAGTATGCGCATCAGGCGTGGCTTGAGAGTTTCAATGCGTCCGAGAAAGCGGCATTGCTTTCGCCCGCATTCAAAGACATATTGCGCAAAAAACCATATCAGCGCATCGACGAGTACCTCGCGGAAATACCAAACGCAGATAGGCATTTGCAAACCGCGTACCTCTATCTCCGCATGTATATGCTTGACGTGCTTCTCACGAAGGTAGACAGGGTGAGCATGTATCATTCTCTTGAAGTGCGCGCGCCATTTCTTGACGTCGATGTTGTTGATCTTGCGCTTCGTATGCCATGGAAATACAAATATCGCGGCATGACGGGTAAATACATTCTGCGCCAGCTCATGAAGGATCGTCTTCCTCCCAAAATCGTCTCGCGTAAAAAGCACGGCTTCGGTTTGCCGGTAGGACAATGGTTCAGGAAAGAGTGGAAAGAATTTTTGTTTGACACGCTTTCCACAAAGCGCATACAGGAAGCGGGTATCTTCTCGCCGCCTGCCGTCAATAAACTCATCGCAGAACATCTCTCTGGCGAGCGCAATCATCGCAAAAAACTCTGGTCGCTTCTCGTATTTCATCTATGGTATGCCAGATGGGGCACGAGGTAATTATGACAACCTTGTATACACAATTGGCTTGCGGTAGTCTTTAACTTTGATTATGACCCACTCCAAGAGCACACCGCTCAAAATCAATCTGGGTAGCAGTGGCATCAACAAGGAGGGGTATATTAATGTCGACATAAGGCACTCTGTGAACCCAGATGTAATTCACGATCTAAATGCGTTCCCGTATCCTTTTGAAAGCGATTCTGCTGATCACATACGAATGGTTCATGTGCTAGAACATCTAGATAAGCCGTTTCTTGTAATGCAAGAACTCCATCGCATCTTGAAGCCTGGCGGGACGCTGTATATCGCGGTGCCGCACTTCAGTCGAGGATTTACGCACGCAGAACACACCCATGGCTTTGATATATCGTTCCCATATTATTTCACAATGCGCTTTCCCGAACAGTTCTATGGAGCGGAATACGAACTTGCTTCACTCAAGCTCAATTGGATTTCGCAGATCACGATGCGGTATCTCTCGCAGCTTGGTTTCGGAGCCGTTACCGTATTCCTGCTCAAAGCCCTGAATGTTGTGTTCACTGCGGTTGGAAACGCGAGCCCCATGGCCTGTTCGCGGTTGTGGTGCTTCTGGGTGGGTGGTTTTGAGGAAATTGAATTCAATTTTATCAAGCCGCAAACGGTGCAGTAATTTCACAAGAGAACGTATGGCTCTGCTTCTAAGAGAACATTGGGCGGCGTTAGCGCTAGCGCTCATTGCCGCCGCCATCACTATCGCGCCTCACCTCATGCTCTGGAGTGAGCCGGGCTATCGCGGTATTGAAATGATGACGCTTGATGCCGAGAACCATTACATGGCACGCATTCATGAAGTGTACGAGGGACATCCGGCTATTACCAATACGTTTCTTGAAAATAAAGACCTACCCTACGCTACTCCGCCATTGGGCGAAATTGTGATTGCGGGTTTCGGCAAGTTCTTCGGTCTTGATGCCGCTCGCGCGGCCATTGCTTCCAAACCTCTCTCGGTATTCATTATCACTCTTCTTATTTATGCGCTCGCGTTTTCGCTTTCGCGTTCGCGCGTCGCCGCGCTCATTGCCGCCGCATTTCCCACTCTTGGGTACAACCTCATAGCCTTATCGCTCGCGCCAGTCCTGGATCTCATAGGAAGCAGTCCATCCGGTGGGCCGTTTCTAATATTCTCGCGGCTCGTGAATCCTTCAATATCTGACATATTCCTTTTTGGCGCGCTTGTTCTCATGTATCGCAACTTGTTTGAACGCGAAGCGGCGCGATGGTGGCAGGTCATCCTTCTCGGCGCGCTCATAGGTGGCTCGCTCTACATGTCGCCCTATGTCTATTCGTTTCTCGGTGCTCTGCTTTTAATCGCTTGGGTGTGGTTTCTTGCACAGCGCGACGGTACGCACGCTCGCGCGGCTTTCTTCGTTGGCATAATTGCGCTCGTATGTTCGGCTCCGTTTGTCCTGAATTACGCCGCGCTCCACGCGCATCCCGACTACGAAACTTTCTCGCGGTTTATCGGACTTGCCGAAAGCCGCCACCTTGTTCTCGGGTTTCTACTGCCGCTCATGGCGATGCTTGTCGCATTCATGTGGCCGCGCGATTTCCCGAAAAAAGGTCGGATGTTCTTGCTTTTCGCTTGTGTTGCTGTCTTTCTCGCACTTAATCAGCAACTCATAACCGGCGTTTCTCTCCATACTGGCCACTATCACTGGTACATCACTAAGCCGCTCGCAGGCATCATCGCAGGGCTCTTTATAGGAGGATGTATCGTGCGTTTCGTACCGGTGTATTTCAAGCATAGCGTCGTCGCATTTGTGCTCGGTATACTTATCTACAACAGTATGGGCTTTCTGGCGCCGTGGTATGCCGAGACCCATAGAGAAGCGGTTGAAACCCAGGCATATGGACCGCTCGTAGAATATCTGGGGACTCGCGATGTTCAAGAGATCGTTTGGAGCGATGTGCCAACGGCGGACTTCATTCCTATTTACACAGCGCATAGTGCGCCAAATAGCATCAACCTCGGCTCATATCCCATCCCGCAATCGTTTCTTGATAATCGTTTTTTCCTTGAATATCGCTTGCGTGGCGTCGCTCCAAAAGATTTTGAAGGAACGATTCGCAGCGAGGCGGCCCATGTTAGTGCTCGTCTATGGGGCTTGTGGCTTCGCGAAACGAAGGGCGATGAAACAGCGATTCCAGAGGAAGAGTTTTCGCGCATCGCGGCTGACTATGCCGTGTTCCATAAAAAATCATGGAGCGAGAATTTTGATGCGCTTGACATAACGCTTGTAGCCGCACGAACTGCCGACCGCGCTCCCTACGACGCCATTCCCGCGCTAAAAGAAACGGCAACCGTCGGCGATTTTGTCATTTATAAACGCTTGTGATATGGTGCCCATACTATGAGAGTGGGGATTATCGGCGTTGGTTTTGTCGGCAAGGCGGTGCGCCACGGCCTCACGCGTATCGGGCACGATATCGTGCCGTTTGATATCAACCTGACGGAAACATCGCTTGAGGACGTGCTTGATTGCGAGGTGGTATTTATTTCCGTGCCCACACCACCCTCGCCGGACGGCTCGTGCGACGTTTCTATAGTTGAAAAAGTGGTGGATGACCTTGCACATGCTCGTTACCGCGGATTGGTCACCATCAAATCAACAATTGAGCCCGGCACGACCGATCGCCTGAGTAAGAAATATCTACATCTCCGATTTGCGTTCTGTCCGGAATTTCTCCGCGAACGCGCCATGTATGTGGATTTCGTGGAGAACCACGACGTATGCATCATTGGATCATACACACCGGAAGATGCGGAATTGCTGCGCGCGGTGCACGATCCGTTGCCGAAGCAATTCGCGGTTGTTTCTCCTCTCGAGGCCGAGCTGTCAAAATATTTCATGAACACATTTAATGCACTGCGTATCGTCTACGCCAATCAGTTCTATGATGTGTGCAAAGCCGCCGGTGCGGATTACAAGAATGTGAAGAACGCCATAACAAAACACAGGAGCGTGCAGGATATATATCTTGACTGCAATGAGAATTATCGCGGTTTCGGCGGTTCGTGTCTACCCAAAGACACGTCGGCGTTTGCGAACTACGCGCGCAAAGTGTTGGGAGACAATTTCGGCCTGTCCCTGTTTGAAGGCATCGTGGAGATAAATAAGCGCTATAAGCCGACAGTACTATAATGACCAAGATGACCAAAGTGCTCATCACTGGTGGCGCTGGATTTATCGGCTACCATCTCGCGAAACGGCTCGCGAGACAGAAAGGGTACAATATTACGCTCGTTGATAACTTTTTCCGCGGAAAACGGGATGCCGATTTTACAGCGCTCATAGCGCTGACGAACATCACATTCATTGAGGCCGATCTTACGGAGCCGAAGTCGTGGAAAAAATTGGGAGGAGGGTACGATCATGTGTACCATTTAGTCGGCGTAAACGGCACGCGACTTTTTTATGAAATCCCGCACGAAGTGTTGCGCATCGGCGTGTCAACCACCGTGAACGCGCTTGATTGGTTTCGTATCGAGAACAAGAAAAAAGGTGCGAAGATTCTCTACACGTCTTCTAATGAAGCATACAGTAGCGCGCTTGAAGCATTTGGAAAGTTGCCGCTCCCGACGCCGGAGAACGTGCCGCTCGTAATCGCTGACACATATAATCCTCGCTGGTCTTACGGCGGGCAAAAACTGATAGGGGAGCTGTTCTTTATCCACTACGCGAAGGCGTACGACTTTCGGATGTCTATAGTACGTCCACATAATTTTTATGGTCCACGGGAGGGGTACGAACACGTGGTACCAGAGACTATCGTGCGGGTTATAAACAAAGTTGAGCCATTTCCAATATTTGGCGCAGAGGATACGCGCTCGTTCTGCTACATTGACGATGCGGTTGAGGCCCTGCAAATGGTAATGGAATCAAAGAAAACCGATGGCGGTACTTATCATATCGGCACGAAGGAAGAAACAGTTATTAAATATCTCGTCGAGAATATTTTTGATTTGATGAAATGGCGTCCAAAAAAATTGGACATAAAAAAATCTCCAAAGGGAAGTGTGAAGCGCCGGCTGGCAGACGTGTCAAAAATAAAAAAAGATACTGGCTGGAGTGCGAAGACATCTTTGGCGAAGGGTTTGAAAAAAACAATTGATTGGTATCTGAAGAATCCGAAACCGTAATTGTGTGACCGTCGCATAGTGTACCTTTTTCGGTTTTGTGCTATTCTCTGTCAATAAATAAAGTATGGCTAAAAAAAGGAGGAAAACAGCCATCATTACTGGCGTTACTGGGCAGGACGGTTCGTACATGGCCGAGCTACTTTTGTCCAAGGAATATGAAGTGTATGGACTCATGCGCCGCGTCTCTACATGGAACTCAAGACGTATCGACCACCTTCTGGAACATCCTCATTTTCACAAGAAATATGGCGATCTGGACGATCACGCATCGCTGATTGCCCTCACTGTTGATGTCAAGCCAGACGAGTTTTATAACTTTGGAGCCATGTCGCAAGTGCGTATCTCGTTTGAAATACCGCGCGACACCATAACGACAAACACCCTCGGTGTGCTCACTATTCTCGATGCCATTCGTCGTTTCTCCCCGAAAACGAGATTTTACCAAGCATCAAGCTCTGAAATGTTTGGTGAGCCCGGCGTTCCGGTTCCGTTTAACGAAAAGACCCCGATGATTCCGCAGAATCCCTATGGCGTATCAAAGCTCGCTGCGTATCATCTCACACAGCAGTACCGGCATGGATACGGTCTCTTTGCGACGACCGGAATCCTTTTTAACCACGAAAGCCCGCGACGTGGAGAAAACTTCGTTACAAAGAAAGTAACACAAGCCGTTGCGCGTATAAAGAAAGGCAAACAGAATTTTCTCATGCTCGGCAATCTGGACGCGAAACGCGATTGGGGTTGGGCGCCGGAGTTTGTGGAGGCCATCCATACGATCATGCGGCTCGATAAGCCCGATGTGTTCGTCGTCGCGACCGGTGAGACGCATTCAATCAGGGAGTTTGTGGAAGAGGCGTTCGGTCATGTCGGTCTCGACTGGAAGAAGTTCGTGAAGATACAAGAAGACCTCAAGCGTCCGAATGATGTCCCGCTCCTCTTGGGCGATGCAACTAAGATGCGACGGGCGACCGGCTGGAAACCGAAGATGAAATTTAAGGACATCGTACGCGAAATGGTAAAGTATGATCTTGAGCACGTATGATCAAAGAGATAAAAGTGGGGAAGAAGACATACGGCCTTATTATAGACCTTGCGGATGCGGTGAGCGGCGCGCATCCGGCAACCGACCCTAGGTGGCCGTTGCAGCTTCTTTTGATGAAGCGGCCGAAGGGGCATGTGGTTCCAAAACATATGCACAAACGGTTGCCGCGGATAACACGGCAGCCACAAGAGGCGCTGGTCTTAGTGCGCGGCGAGGTTCGCGTGGTGATATGCGACCGTAAGAAAAAACGAATCGGTACGTACACCGTGAAGGCGGGGCAATGCCTATTCCTCGCAGACGGCGGTCACGAGGTGACTTTCACAAAAAACACGATTGCATACGAGTTTAAGACCGGCCCGTACGTCGCGGATAAAATCTCTCTCTAGAGCATGTCCGGAAAAACACTTTGTCTAAAAACACCACCGCACCAGGAATACAGCGAGTAGTTAAACAAGTTTCTTATACGCCCACCACAGGGCAAGCGAGGAAACAATGTCAGTAACAACTGTTCCTATCACCGCCCCCATAAATCCATATAAAGGAATTAAAATTACCCACAAAATCACTTTTGCACCTTGGGTAACGAATACGGTTACATAGCGAAGTTTGACATTTCCCTGCGCAAAAAGCATGGTTTCCACAATATTGCGCGGCTGAAGAATAAGCGCGGCGGCTAAAAGCTGACTGGCAAAAATAGCATCAATATATTGTGGAAAAATAAATTTGTACATGAGAGGCGCCAAAAAAATGTATGCCGCCGCAATTATAATGGATACGATTAAAAGTTGTTTTATGCGAAGCGGCACTGTCTGCTTCATTTCTTCAACCGTTTTTGTCGCATATTTTGGAAAGATAAGAGGAAAAATATTTTCAGAGAAATTTCTAATTTCGCGTATTGGAGCAAGCGCAAAAGAATATATAGCCAACTGCACCGGTCCCGCCAAATGCCACAAGAGCAGCTGATCAATATTTCCAACCATTTGTGATGTAATACCCATTACGCTCAGATGTTTTCCATAGGATATCGTTTCGTCCTTATGGTCTTGTCCGTCACGGATGTTGAATTTTTTAAGTACGAGTTCATACACAATCCATCCGACTATAAGATTAGAAAGGAAATATGTGGCAATTATTACCAACACATTTTCAGTAAGTAAAAGCGCAATTACAATAGCGACTATTGGAATTATGCCGCGCGGGAGGCCATAGAATGTTAATCCGCGAAAATCTTTGGCGCCCAACAAAACGCTCTTGTAAAACACAAAATTATGCAAAAACGGATTTGTAACAGCGATGAGCAATAGTCCTGTGCCGAGAGTAGTGTTGCCCATGTAGAAGTAGTAGATGGAGCCCGCGGCGGCACATACGCTGGCGGGGATACACCACATGAAGCCCGTTCGGAATACACCCCGCACAACATGCCAATGTCCCTGTGCAATGGCGCGTGTAACTGCGCCATTAAGGCCGCCTAGCGAAAAAGCGCCGACAAACCCCGCTATGGCAAGTATGTATTTATACGTACCAAAATCTGTGGGGGACAAAAGATTAGCAAATGCTACAGTGAGCAGAACTCCACTCCCAACTGCAATGGCTCGTCCCGTAATTAACCAAAAATTACCGTGAACCAAGTAGACCATGTCGGCCTTGGTATATTTTTCACTCCAGCGCAAAAGCCGGTACACTTTTTGCCTTATCGGCTCAAACATAGCCCAATACTAGCGTCTTAAGCGCGCATACGCTAGGATGCTTTTACGTATGAAAACCGCACTTATCACCGGCTCGGCGGGGCTTATCGGCTCCGAGGCGGCAAAGTTTTTTGCGCAAAAGGGCTACCGCATCGTAGGGGTAGACAACGACATGCGGAGTTATTTTTTCGGGAAAGGCGCGAGTACCGCATGGAACAAGAACAAATTGAAGAAAGAGCTCGGGAAAAAATATGCGCACCATTCTATAGATATACGCGACGAGAACGCTGTGGAGCGGATTTTCAAAAAATACACATTCAATATCGTCATTCACACTGCCGCACAGCCCTCGCACGACTGGGCGGCGAAAGAGCCGATGACGGATTTCACGGTGAATGCCGTGGGCACGCTTGTAATGCTGGAAGCGACGCGCAAGCATGCACCGAAGGCGACATTTATTTTTACTTCTACAAACAAAGTGTATGGAGACACCCCAAACCTTCTTCCGCTTGTGGAGGGCAAGACGCGCTATGAAATAAAAAAATCGCATCCGTATTTTAAAGGTATTGATGAGCACATGAGTTTGGATCACACGACACACAGCGTTTTTGGCGCGTCAAAGGTTGCGGCGGATGTGATGGTGCAGGAATATGGTCGCTACTTCGGATTAAACACGGGCGTCTTTCGCGGAGGGTGCCTCACGGGGCCGGCGCACTCTGCGGCGGAGCTTCACGGCTTCCTCGGCTACTTGGTAAAATGCATTGTGGAAGAAAAGCCCTACACGATTTTCGGCTACAAAGGCAAACAGGTGCGCGACAATATTCATGCATACGATCTGGTGAACATGTTTTGGCACTTCCATCGTAAGCCGCGCAAGGGGGAAGTGTATAACGCCGGCGGCGGGCGGCAGTCGAATGTTTCCATGCGCGAAGCGATCGCAAAAATTGAAAAACTCACGGGCAAAAAAGCGAAGGTTACCTACAAAAAAGAAAACCGCGTCGGCGATCACATCTGGTACATTTCCGACCTTTCAAAATTTAAGAAGCACTATCCGAAGTGGGATATCACCTACGACATAGACATGATCCTGAAAGAAATGTGCGCCGCCGCACTGGCACGGGTATAGCTGCGCGTTTAGTAGCAACTAGAACATACCAACATACTTGAGAATGTTGGTATGTTGTACGTTGAGTGATGCTGGGTGGTTGGGCAGTTGAGTAATTCATTCTAGTATATTTTGCCTGCCCATCCGACCTGTCCGCCAAAGCCTTGACGTCGGCGGAAGCCTTGCTTTGCCCTCTGTAGCCTTTGGCTAAGGATGTGACATGGGAGGGTAAAATACTAGAATAGATGCTTATGGCATAGTGTTTTGGCATAGTGTTTGGCTTGCATTTTGTAAGGAGTGCGTTATATTTCTGCACGGAGTAATATGTGATATGAAAATCAAGTCCAGACGCGGGGTTGAGACAAAAACCAAGGAGGTCGCATTGATAAAACCGAAAGTGGTTCTTGTGGTTGGCGACATGGGCGCGTGGCAATACTTTGCGCCGATTATGCCGGAGTTGACACGGCGTTATGAAGTTGAGCTTCTAGCGGACCCAAAAGGCGCGGCAAAGAACGAGATTGAAAAAGTCGGCGTCTCTCACCGCGTAACTGACGGAAAAGATCTGTTTGAAACGGGCGCGCTCGATGGCGTATACTCGGTACTCTGCGGCACGGCCGGAAAAACTTTTGAACTTTGGGAAAACGCATCGCAAGCCGCCATAAATCATGACGTTCCTTTTGCGTGGTTTGGCTATTTCTATTCAAGCGGCTGCGAAGCACAGATGCTGGGGTGTAATCCGAATTACTTCGCTGCGTTTGATACCGATACTGCGGCCCGATTTATGACGGAGCATTTGGGTATATATGAAGATCGTATACGCATTGTCGGCAACCCGTCGTTTGACGCGATTGCGTCATTTGATGTCGCGACGGCGCGGTATCGCACGCGCGAAGCGCTCTCGCTCAAAGAGAGCGAACAGTTTGTGTGCTATTCCGCTTCCAGCATGGAACAGTTTTCTCTAGAGAGAGAATCTCTGAACAATCTGATTTCGTGGGTAAAAGGCCGCGCGCGATTTGCGGCGCGGTTCCACCCGGCAGATGAGAAGAATAAGCCGGAATATATTGCGCGGCTACGCAAGCGTTTGTCCGATGAGCTCGGCCCGCAGATGGTGGACACGAAGGAGTACAAGGGACTGGAGCTTGCGGTCGCGGCCGATGTGTTTGTTACGGATTACTCTACCGAGGGCGTGAGGGCGTGTCTTGTGGGAATTCCCACGGCATTTCTCATGCTTAAGACCTCGCAAGAGTATTTGCATCGAGCGAAGGGGAGCCAACATCCACACTTCTCAATTCTGGATGATGGACCGGCCATGGCACCCGCGCTCGGTATCTATGAACCGAAAAAAGTGAAAGATCTCTCTCTCGCGCTGACGCCAGAGTGGCGCAGGCGTCAGGAAAAGGTGCTTAGGCAACCGCGATTCCAAGTGCTCTGCGATGGGCACGCAGGCGAGCGGGTACTGGAGTTTATTGAAAAAATCGTGGGCGAATGAATTCACCCCACGACAATTTTTGGGGGCGGAGCAATCCGCCCCCCTGTTTTTTTATGGAAGATGTTCCACGGTGCTCCTATGGTAATTCTCAATGAACCAAATTCCGAGCATAACGTTTTAGACCCCCACTCTTGAATCATATACATACACCAACATACTTGAGAATGTTGGTATGTGGTATACTGCGTGGATATGAAAAGTTTGAAATCTGCCAAGCAAATGGAGCGGCATATCAAAGGCGTGGCCAACCATCACCGCATCTCCATTCTTTTCGCGGTGGCGCGCAGAGAAGGCATGACCCTCGAGGATATTGTGGAAGAGCTTGACGTCAACGAAAAGACTGTCGGGGAGCACACACGCCGGCTGCATACTGCCGGACTGCTCGACAAGAGGTATCGGGGCAGGTTTGTTGAGCATATGCTCTCGCCGTACGGAAAGATGTTTATCCGATTTCTGCAGTCTTTCCGCCGTAGCTAGAACATACCAACATACTTGAGAATGTTGGTATGTCGTTGGCTGGGCGTTGTGTGACCGGATCATGTGGCGTTGCGGGACAAGGACGTGGCGCCGAGAGTGGCCGGCATGATAGAATGGCGAGCGTGTATTCACAAAGCACAATGCTGGAAAAGACGCTTCGCTTCATCGTCGTGGCGGGCATTTTTATTCTTCCGTTCATAGTATTAATCGTTTCCACCTCGCTTTTCTTCCCCTACATAACCGGCAAGAACTTTACGTTTAGGGTCGTCGTTGAGATAACGGTGGGCGCGTGGATCGCGCTCGCGTGCATGAATGCGTCGTATCGACCTCGCGTCTCCGCGCTCTTGGCGGTGTTCGCCGCGTTTGTAGCGGCCATCGCGCTTTCCGACGCGTTCGGCGTATATCCGTTTAAAAGTTTCTGGTCAAACTTCGAGCGAATGGAGGGGTGGGTAACGCTCGCGCACCTTTTTGCGTATTTCACTGTTGTGGTATCGGTGATGACGCCGGCCTTGTGGCGGCGATTGTTCCAGATGTCACTCGGCGTCTCCGCGTTCGTCGCGCTCTACGGATTGCTCCAATTGTTCGGATACGTTGCGCTTGGGTGGGGCGGCGGCGGTGGGCTTGCGGCGCGTCTTGACGCGACGCTCGGAAATGCCACGTACCTCGCGGGCTACATGCTTTTCCATATTTTCATCGCAGCGCTTCTATGGGGGCAATCGTGGATGGAAGTGAATAAGGGACGCCTCGCGCTCTCGCTCATGTATGGCTCTGTTATCGCACTGGATACGTTCGTCCTTCTTTTCACCGGAACGCGTGGCGCCATTCTCGGGCTAGTTGGTGGCGCGCTCCTTGCCTCGGTTCTACTTGTTCTTCTTGCACGCAATTCGCGCAACGCATGGCGTGCGGCCACGGGTGTGGTGATGGCGATCGTCGTTTTAGGCGGCGTATTTTTCCTCGCACGCGACGCGTCATGGCTTCGCAGTATTGGATTCCTAGACCGCCTGGCAACGATCTCTCTGGAAGACAGCACCACAAAAGCGCGCTTCATGAACTGGAGCATGGCATGGGAGGGATTTAAAGAGCGCCCGATTTTCGGCTGGGGGCAGGAAAATTATGCGGCGGTGTTTGACAAGTACTACAACCCAAACATGTATGCGCAGGAGCAATGGTTTGATCGCGTACACAACACGATTTTCGACTGGCTCATAGTGGGCGGCATCGTGGGGCTCGCGCTTTATCTTGCGCTTTTCGTGGTCGCGCTTCTTTCACTGTGGCGTGCGCGAACGGAGAGCGGAGGGCCTGTGTTTCCTATTATTGAACGGAGTATCTTAACCGGACTTCTCGCGGGATATTTCTTTCAAAATCTTTTCGTCTTTGACAACATCACTAGCTACATTCTTTTCGTTACGGTTCTTGCATACATAGCACACAGAAGTGCTGGGGCGCGCCCCGTTAGAGGCGGCGCCTCTAGAGTGTCACGCATGCCACTCTCGGCAATAATCGCAGTCATAGCCGTGCTTCTGGTGTGGGCGGTAGCGTGGGGAGTGAACGCAAAGGGGCTCGCGCAGAACAGAGCATTGCTGAAAGCAATTTCGCAGCAGGAGAATCTTGATGCGAATCTCGAGCTCCTTAAGCAGGCGTCGGATATTGGCTCATTCGGTACGCAGGAAGTGCGCGAACAGTTTGTGCAAATTGCGTCACAAATTTTTGGAATTTCACAAGTGCCGTCCGATTTTAAAAAGCAGTTTATTGCCGAGGCGGTGCGCGAGATGGAATTGCAGATGGAAGCAATGCCGTTTTCCGCGCGTCCTGCATTTTTTGCAGGCGCGCTTCTTGATTCATATGGCGCGCACAACGAGGCGAAGTCGTATCTTGAACGTGCGAGGAGCATCTCGCCGACGAAACAAACTATTTTACTCAAGCTCGGTATAAATGCGTTTGCGCGCGGAGATGTTGCAGAAGGTCTCTCGCTTTTTAAAGAAGCGCACGAGCTCGCGCCCGAGTTTGCAGATGCTCGCATTTTGTATGTGGCGTCCCTCATTCATGCTCGCGAGGATGACTTAGTGGAAGAATTGCTCGTGCCACTTATTGAAACAGGCAGAGCGGCAGATCCGCGGATCGCCGCGGCTTATGTGGAACGCAAACGCTACGATAAAATCGCTGCTCTGTGGGAAAAGGTGATAGCAATGAGGCCGGAAAGCAACGTGCAAGTATACTTTTCACTCGCGGCGGCGCAGTATGCTTCAGGAAATAACACGCGTGCCATTGAAGTGTTGGAAGAAGCGAAACGCGCGCACCCCGGTTCCATAGAACAAATAGATGTGTTTATTGGACAGGTTCGCTCCGGCACTGCCCGCATTGAATAGCGGGACGCTCCGTCGGCACACCTGTTTGGGAGATCGCTCACGCCCCGCTCCAGTTTTGTCTTTCAGCAAAACTGGAGCTGGACTCCGCTACGGTTAAGTCTCCCCAACAGGTGTGCCTCCTCCGCTGGAGTGGTGAAAATTCATACCCCGACCCAACTTCGACCTACTTCGACCAACAAACCTCGACCAACTATGAATAGGTTCAGATACATTTGGCACTCCTCGTAACAGAGGAATCATGCGCCAATTCAACATATTTAGAGGCACAAAGGGCTGGTTGTGGCTGTACGAA
>Ga0155795_110_pt1 | contig 100956 bp, 105 predicted proteins | sample RifCSPlowO2_01_FD_107449 | JGI IMG/M metagenome (GOLD analysis project Ga0155795, IMG submission 107449) | Candidatus Kaiserbacteria bacterium RIFCSPLOWO2_01_FULL_50_24 | reverse complement strand
TCCGGTACCGGAATGGCGGGGTAAAATCGCGTCAATTTCTTATCTTCCGAGCCCTTCAAGTTCCTTGAGATCGCGGGCGAGATTCTCACGCGCGCGGTCCTCATACTTATGGTAAAAGTAGTTCAGATAATAGATGCGCAGGCGCGCGAGCATGGACTCTAAGAATTTCTTGCGTCCCGCATTCAGCGCCCCCAGTGTGTATCCATGCTCCAGATACTCTCTCCGTATCAGGTTGCCGTTCAGAGCGTACTCGTCCCACGGCGCGCCAAGGCCGACGATATCCACGTCCGCCACAATCTTGTCATCTTGCGCTTTTAGACCGCCCGTGTGTTTTGTTGCCATGATGGTAGAACGCACTTTGTCCGCGAGATGTAGGGAAACCCCTAACGCAAACAAATCGCGAGCGGCCCACTCGGCGCTTCTCTCTTCATTCTCTTTTGCTCCCGGGACACACACGATGTCGTGATATATATACGCGAGTATCGCGACTTGCGTGTCGACCGCTAGAAAAGGCAAATCGTGCAGAATTCTCACGCCGCCCACGATGTGGGGCAGCCCGTGATAATACCTGCTCGGCACAGAGTACTCATCCACGATTCTCCGAAAAAGGGTATCAATTAACTTTTTGTCCTCTCGTGCGCCGACATGGCGCATAGAGATGCCATACATACTTCTGAGAAATATTTCGTTCGCCCACTTCGTCGCTCTATTTTTCATTATTTATCCACTCTCCTGGTTGCACTAATTAAAATTATATCACACTATTTCCATAGAAGCAAGTTACCCCGACGGCGCACTATCTGTTACGCTACTCCTTATGGACGGAATTCATGTCGCACTTGCCGCCGAGGAGATCGGCGTGTTTTTTGGTGTGCCGATTACAAACACGCTCGTAACGAGCGTGATTGTGATGGCGCTCCTTGTGGTGTTTGCTGTTGTGGCGGGAAGCCGCGTTAAGCTCGTCCCTGGGCGCGTGCAGACGCTCTTGGAGCTTCTCCTCGGTTCAATATACGACTACATTGCCGAAGTGCTTGAAAGCCGCAAGCTCGCGCGGGCATTCTTTCCACTTCTGGTGACACTTTTTTTGTTCATTCTCACGGCGAATCTGCTGGAATTCACGCCGGGCATCGGCTCGGTCGGCTTTAGCGATACACATGGCTTTACACCGCTTTTGCGAAGCGTTAATACCGACCTCAACGTAACGCTCGCGCTCGCGGCCATTGCGTTTGCTGTTATTGAAGTTACGGGTGTTGCGGTGCTGGGACTTAAAAGTTACGCGGGAAAATTTTTCAATTTCCGTTCCTTCATCGGTTTTTTTGTGGGCATTATAGAAATATTCAGTGAGCTGGCGCGTCTGATTGCGTTCTCCTTTCGTCTTTTTGGCAACATTATCGCCGGCGAGATACTTATTCTCGTCGCGATATTTTTTGCGCCGTATATCGCGCCCGTACCCTTAATGGCGTTTGAAGTCTTCGTGGGATTCATTCAAGCGGCAATCTTCTCCGTCTTGACACTATTTTTCATCAAATTGGCAATAACGCCCGCTCATTGATTTCCGCGCACCGTTTCCTCATCTCGTTCTCGTTTAATCTTGTCCCGATACAATTCTGCGGCGATGCCGAAGTGAATCGGGTTTGCTATCCACTCCGCCTCCTCCTCTTTCTCACTTTTTCCCAGCACTCGCGGATGCTGTAGTATTTCGGCGAGTTCAGTAGTCGTCCTTGACATATATTGCGTACGCCACAATTCCGGATTTACATCTCTGCGTTTCCAAATGGGATTTTGCATAACACCATCGTGCGCCAAAATCCTCTGCGCGATTTTGTCAACCTCCTCGCGCGCATCAGGAAGTTCGTGCAGTGTTTCCGCCCCCGTTTTATTCCTTGAATGCGCGCGGATTTTTTCCACTCGCTTCACATTGCGCGGATTGTCTTTTTTCCACTGGTCAAATTTTATTACTTCTCCCATGCGGGCATGATAACATACCAAAAATAGATGCCGCCATCCCGTCTTGGCCGGGTGACGGCAAGCGTTACTTCAAAAACCAAAGTGGATTGTTAAACATTCTTCCCCGTTTTCTATTTTTTCTATTCGTTATTTTCATTATATCAAATATACGGTAATTGTCAATATCCTCCGCATCCGCATTGCGTGCTAAAATTCCCCCATCAATTATTGGATTTAACTAAAAGCTATCAGCTAAAAGCTATTTTATTGGCACTAACTAAAAGCTAAAAGCTAGAAGCTATCAGCTAAAAGCTAATCTGTATGGATATAGAATCAGCAAAAATTATCGGCATGGCGCTCGTGGTCGGGCTTGGCGTCATCGGGCCTGGCATCGGTATCGGCATTGTCGTTTCTAAAGCGCTTGAAGCGATTGGGCGCAACCCGGAGGCGGCGGGAAAAATACAGCCGCTCATGTTTGTGGGTATCGCGTTCACTGAGGCATTGGCAATTTTCGCTCTCGTTATCGGATTCATCCTAAAATACACTTAGGGTAGTTGCTAGGGACTAGCTTCTAGGTTCTAGAAGCTAAAAGCTAAAAGCTATGCAAGAGCTGTTTGAAACATTCGGTGTCAATTGGAAGCTACTTTTTATCCAGGCGGTGAATTTTGGATTGCTACTCGTTCTCTTATGGTACTTTTTATATCGACCAGTTTTGCGGATGATTGACGAGCGACGCGAAAAAGTAGCGGAAGGCGTGCGAAATGCCGCGGCGGCGGAGCAAAAACTTAACGCAGCAGGCGAGGAGGGGAGTACCATTGTGCACAAGGCGACGCGCGATGCGGAGAGTATTGTGGCGGCTGCGCGCACTCGTGCGGACGAGAAAGGGGTGCAGATGCTGAAAGATGCCGAAGCGCGTGTCGCTCTGCTTTTTGCTGAAACGAAAGCGCGTGCGGAAGAGGAAAAGCGGCAGACACTGAAATCAGCGGAAGCGGATATCGCGCGCGCGGCTGTATTGGCGGCGGAAAAGATAATGAGAAGTGGACAGTGAGCAGTGGGCAGTAAGCATTATGGAAAATAATTACGCACAAGCATTGTGGCAGATGGTTGAAAACGGCACGACACCCGCGCGTGCTGTTCGATCGCTTTACGAGATGTTGGAGCGACATGGTCGTGCAGCGCTAATGCCACGTATCGCACGTGCGTTTTTGCGTATTGCCTCGCGAGAGCAGGCACGAAGCACGGTAGTGCTTTCCATGGCGCGCGAAAAAGATACGCGCGCAAAGCAGGAAGCGAAGCGTGCGTTTGTGACATTCGGCAAAGGAGAGGGCGATGTCGTAGAGCGCATTGACGAAACGTTGATAGGTGGCTGGCGGCTGGAGGGGCAAGGGCAGGTTATAGACGCGAGTTTCAAAAAGGCATTATTGGATGTGTATAATGGCGCAACCTTCCAATAATAACGACTTTCCAATACTTTATGAATAATTCCACAGTACAAAAAATAATAAAAGAAATAGAGTCGTATACACCGCGGACATCAGTGAAGCAGTCAGGTGTCGTCACTGCCGTCGGCGACGGCGTTGTTCTGATTGACGGGCTTCCGGGCGCGGTCATGGGCGAGATGGTTCTCTTTGATGAAACGAGGGGGAAGAATCTTGAGCACGCGACGAAAGGTGTCGCACCTCTTTACGGTCTTATTTTGAATCTTGAAGAAGACGGCGCGCGCGCGGTGTTGCTTGGTGACACAGCGCGTGTGTCCGAGGGAATGACGGTGGAATCCACGGGGCGTGTTTTGAGTGTTCCGTCTGGAGAGGAGCTTCTCGGACGCGTTGTTGACGCACTTGGTAATCCTTTGGATGGCAAGGGGCCGTTCAAAAAAGCGACTATGATGCCAGTAGAGCGCGAGGCGTCCGGTGTCATAGATCGCACATCTGTTACAAAACCGCTCCAGACCGGCATCAAAGCGATTGATGCTATGATTCCGATAGGGCGCGGCCAGCGCGAGCTTATTATCGGCGACCGTTCCACCGGAAAAACCACCATCGCGATTGACACCATAATCAACCAAAAACACGAATTGGAAGGGAAGTGCCCCGTGTGCATCTACGTTGCCATCGGGCAAAAAGAATCAAAGACAGCGCGCATTGCGGCACAATTGCGCGCGGCTGACGCGCTTTCGTATACGATTATTGTGGACGCACCGGCTTCAGCCCCAGCGGCTCTTCAGTATTTGGCGCCCTTCGCGGGTGCCGCAATAGGAGAATATTTCATGGACAATGGACGCGATGTTTTAGTGGTGTACGACGACCTTTCCAAACAGGCGGTTGCATATCGCCAGCTCTCTCTTCTCTTGCGTCGCCCGCCAGGCCGCGAAGCGTATCCCGGTGACGTTTTCTATCTCCATTCTCGACTTCTGGAGCGCGCCGCGTGTCTTTCGGAAGAGAAAGGCGGCGGAACACTGACCGCTCTTCCTATTATTGAAACGCAGGATGGCGATGTGTCCGGCTATATTCCGACGAACGTTATCTCCATCACCGACGGGCAGATTTTTTTGGATTCGTCGCTATTCAACAAGGGCGTGCGTCCCGCGATAGATGTCGGTGTTTCCGTATCGCGCGTCGGAAGCGCGGCGCAGACAAAAGCGATGAAATCGGTTGCGGGGACACTTCGTCTTGAGCTTGCACAATTTCGTGAGCTTGAAAGCTTCATGCAGTTTGCGCAGGATTTGGATAAGGCTACCGCGGAACGCATTGAGAGCGGACGGCGCATGGTGGAAGTGCTGAAGCAGGCAAACGGTGCGCCGATGCCGTTTGAGGCGCAGGTGGTAGTGCTCTATGCGGCGATACATAAAACATTCGCCCAAACGCCGATTGATAAAGTGCGCGAGGCAGAAGCAAAACTCATGGCGTTTTTTGATGCGCACCACGTCTCGTTTCTTGAAGAAATAAAAAAGACGAAGGCGTTATCCGACGAATTGAAAAAGAAACTAGACGATGCGTTAAATCGTTTCCAAAAAGCGCATAAAGAATTGTTCGTCTAATGTGCCAATCTACGAATGTATGCCAATCTACAAATGAATACCAATCTACAAATATCTACAAATTACTCTGTTCTTATTCGTAGCCATTCGTAGCATTCGCATGATTTGTAGATTCGAACATAATTTTTGTAGCCATTCGTAGTATTCGTGTGATTTGTATATTGGAACTTTCATATGTCGTTAAAAAACATAAAAACAAAAATCTACTCGGTGAAAAAGACCGCGACGGTAACGCGCGCCATGGAGGCGGTGTCTGCGGTCAAGATGCGCAAATCTCAAGAGCGCGCCCTTTCCGGGCGCGCGTATGCCGCCGCCGCCCTTTCCGTATTGGAACGGCTCTCGGCGACTTCCGAGGCCGGTCACCACCCCCTGATGTTCGACCTACGAGGTCGAACATCGCGGAAAGCGGCAATAATCGTCGTAACGAGTGACAAGGGGCTTGCGGGGTCCTTGAATAGCGCCGTCATTCGAGCAACAGAGCACGAATTGTCAATGCGAAACCTTGACAAGACAGGCGTAAAAATAATCGCAATCGGGCGGCGTGGCGCGGATTATTTTGCGATGCGCGATTTTGACGTGGCTTTACGGCAGGAAAATATCGGAGATGTCGTGTCGGATAACGATATGCGCGCTGTGACGGATCAGGTACTCCTGTGGCACGCGGCAGGGGACATAAGCGAATGTCATATCGCATACACAAATTTTATTTCCACGTTTGAGCAAAAACCTGCCGTGCGGCACATAATCCCCATAACGCCCGAGACGATGAAAGAAATGGTACGGGGTATTCGGCCGGCAAAGGGAAAATATGCTCCCGTCGAAGGAGAAAAAGAGGTGCATCCTGCCGCGTATACAATAGAACCCGATACGGAAACCGTTCTTGCCGAGCTTTTACCAAAACTTGTTAATGTCGCCGTTTTTCACGCACTCCTGGAAAGCAAAGCATCCGAGCATTCGGCGCGCATGGTGGCGATGAAGAGCGCGACCGACAAGGCGAAGGAAATGGCGGGAGAATTGACACGCATATTCAATAAAACGCGCCAGTCGGCGATTACGCGCGAAGTGTCGGAGATTACCAGCGGCATTGAGGCGATGCGATGAACAGCTGCTAGGTGCTAGCTTCTAGCTTTTAGAAGACCCATAAGGAACAAAACGTTATTTATCTTGAATCTAGAAGCTAAAACCTATAAGCTAAAAGCTATGCAAAAAGGAACTGTTGTGCAGATAATTGGACCGGTGGTGGACGTGCGTTTTGATGTAGGACTTCCCGCTATTAAAAATGCCCTCAAGGTTGAAAATCCTAGAGGCGACGCCTCTAGGATAACCGCCATTAGGATAACGCTGGAGGTTGTCCAGCACTTAGGACTCAACCGCGCGCGCTGTATTGCGATGCAGGATACGGCAGGGCTCGCGCGCGGGGTGGAAGTTATCGATACGGGAGCTCCCATTTCGGTACCGACAGGCGAAGCGGCGCTCGGTAGAATGTTTAACGTTATAGGCGAGCCGATAGATGGTATGGCCGCGCCAAAAAATGCAAAACGCCTTCCTATTCACCGTGATCCGCCACCTTTTGCGCGTCAGAGTACAAAAGCCGAAGTGTTTGAAACCGGCATCAAAGCGATTGATCTCTTGGCACCCTTCATCAAGGGCGGTAAGGTCGGGCTTTTTGGCGGTGCAGGAGTGGGAAAGACGGTTTTAATCCAAGAGCTCATTCACAATGTCGCGAGCGAGCACGGCGGCTACTCGGTCTTCGCGGGTGTCGGAGAACGCGTGCGCGAGGGGAACGACCTCTATCACGAAATGAAAGAATCAAAGGTGCTGGACAAAACCGCGCTTGTGTTCGGGCAGATGAACGAAGTGCCGGGCGCGCGTGCGCGCGTGGCGCTTTCCGGACTCACGATGGCGGAAGCATTTCGCGATGAAGGTGGAAAGGATGTCCTCTTTTTTATGGACAATGTCTTTCGATTCGTCCAGGCGGGGAGTGAGGTCTCGTCGCTTCTTGGTCGCGTGCCGTCGGCGGTCGGGTATCAACCAACGCTCGCGGAGGAAATGGGGCTTTTGCAAGAACGCATTACTTCTACGACCGATGGTTCCATCACATCTGTGCAGGCAGTATATGTTCCAGCCGACGACCTTACTGACCCGGCACCCGCGACCACTTTCTCGCACCTGGATTCCACCATCGTTCTTTCGCGTCAGCTCGCCTCTCTCGGTATATACCCTTCCATTGACCCCTTGGAGAGCGGTTCCACGGCACTCGCGCCAGAGATAGTCGGCGACGAGCATTATTTTGCGGCGAACGAGACTCGTCGCGTCCTCCAGCGCTACAAGGACTTACAGGATATTATCGCAATTCTTGGCATTGAAGAGCTTTCAGAAGAAGATAAAAAGTTGGTGTATCGCGCTCGAAAAATACAAAAATTCCTTTCCCAGCCGTTCTCTGTTGCGGAAGTATTTACGGGGCGGTCTGGGAAATATGTTCCTCTCGCCGAAACCGTGCGCGCATTCGGCGAGATTTTGAGTGGCGTTCACGATACAAAAGACGAACAGGAGTTTTATATGAAAGGAACCATCAACGAGTAAACTCGTTGGTGGAGATTCAAGAGGTACGATTTAAGATTTATGAATAAAAATTCTTTAATCATATGTCCTAAATCGTGAATCTATGAGCGCGAACACTTTTCACATAATTATCGCCTCCGTCGGAGAGACGCTCTTTGACGGCGTGGCGCTCTCCGCAACTTTTCCCGGGTCAGATGGGGAGTTAACCGTACTTCCTCACCACGAGCCACTCGTAACGACGCTTAATGGCGGCACTATCACTGTGCGCACACAGTCCGAAGAGCCGCGGGAATTTCCAGTACGCTCTGGCGTCCTGGAGTTTTCCGGAAATACAGCCACAGTATTGCTTTAATGCAGCATATTCTTGCTACAATGGTAGCTATGCGACTTTCGGGCGCGTTGATGGCTTTGTTCGTTATTGGTGTTGGCGCACCCTTTGTATTTGTATATGCCGCCGAACCGCAATGCCTTAAATCAGGCCAAACTGTTACGCTGACATCAAAAGATGCCGTAAAGGGACAGGCCGAAAGGCAAGTAAGCTGTGCAGATCTTTGTTCAGATGAAGAGATAACTTTGACCCAAAGAGTGCTGAGTTCTACTTTGAGCATACAGACGACACGCGAATGCCGTACCGAAGCGGACAAGGAAAAATATGGTTGTGCGAAGGGACAAATCCCACCGCGCGTGGTCATTATTTTGAAAAACTCTTCCGACTCCAAGAAAATCACTGTATCAAAATGCGACAAGAATAAATTAAATCAAGCATTCCGCGCCTCCATTGATTCAGAAAGCGTATCGTCACTGGAAGCGCTTGCGCGGGAGCAAGCGCCGAGTCTTGCGCAAGTAATCGCAGAGGGCCCTTCAACGCGCGGCCTCTTCAACGCCCTAACACTTCCGGCCGATCCCTCCACCGATGCGGGAAGGCAACAACTTGCCGAGCAATTGCGCACTATGGGGGTCGCGAATGCCAACGAGGTTATCGCATCCAATCCCAATCGAGCATCAGATATGCTTCGTGCGATGGCAGAAGGAAACAAGACTGGAGCGGAAAGTATCGCGCGGGAACTAAAGCTCAACGATGAGGTGATTTCGAACGTGGGGAGAATCAGTGATGAAATAAAACAAGACTCCACAGTTGCCGCCTCCGGCGATCCAAACACTCCATATGTCGGCGTGCCGAGCGCCACGGGGTTCAACCAGAATGCTCCCGCAAGCATTACTCAAAGCGAACTCTCGGATATGGACCGTGCAAAATATGCGATCTGTTTTCCCGAAAGCGGTTGCAATTATTACAAGCTCGGGTCCATAACGAGAACGGGCGATAGGGCGTATGGGAAGTACCAAGTTATGGGAGTAAACGTTCGCCAATGGACGTGCGAAGTTGGTCAATGTATGACACCCCAGCAATTTGTAGACAGTCCAGAAATGCAAGAGCGTGTATTTGAGCATCAATTTGGCGAATACATGGCTCAGTATGGACCGAGTGGAGCGGCACGCGCGTGGTTTGCGGGGCCGGGTTGTGTGTATAAGCGGTGCCCGGGTGATCAGCTTGGCACAGGGGTAAATGGATATGAAGCAAGGTTTTCTGCACTTTTCAAAGGTACGGTATCGCCTTCTGGCTCGTACAATAAATACGTACAGAGTCCGATTCCAGATACGAGCAATGGTTACACATACACATCTCCCCCAGTTCCACAAAGTCCTTTTGCTATCGGAAACCCATACGGCAGCAGTAACGCGTCGCCGCAACAGCCACAATATGCTCCGCCCCAAAGCCGAAGCGTGGGTCCCATTCTGTGGTCGGTGCCTGGCGTTGTGCCGAAAAGTGGCGACATAGCGCTGCCCGCTACTCCTCAACAGTTTAAGCCGATACTTTTGATAATCACGCAATCAGAGGAATTGGACAAAGGAGATCCGATACTTGTGTCATGGACAAGTGTTGGCACGGCGTTTCCCAACGTGACATGCGAGGTTGGTCACAAAAAACCGGACGAAGGTATTGCGCGCATCTCCGAGAGCAAGGAGAGCTCTAACAAGGTAATTCAGACCTCTGACCTCGCTCCCGGAGAGCATACGTTTGTATTTCGGTGTAAAGTTGCAGGAGGGGAAATGGTTACAAAAGAGACAAGTGTCATTGTGCGGTGAATGCATACCAAGAAGTTCAAATAGTTTAAATCCAAATGACAAAATCCAAAGTTCAAACCAAGCCCAAAATCCAAATGACTAAACACATACAATTCTTTGTACCGCAGGCTTTTTGATATTTAAGTTTTGGATTTTATTTGACATTTGAGCTTTGAAATTTGGATTTGCTTATACCTATGGTTTTCATAAAACAAGTTGAAGATTTCGCGTGTGATAGGTGTGGTCTTGATGTAAAGGGGAACGGCTATACCAATCACTGTCCGCGTTGTTTATGGAGTAAACATGTGGACAACGAACCCGGCGATAGGGCAAACAAGTGCGGTGGTTTGATGGAACCAACGCGCGTGGAGGGCTCGAGTCCAACCTACCGCATTATTCACCGATGCACAACATGTGGCGCGAAGCGCCCAACGCGTCAAATGAGTGAGGACAACGTGCAGGCGCTCTGCTTTCTTGCTTCCTGTCGCGCGTAGCCCGCACACTTACTTGCGCTTGGTGTCTTTCCCGCACACTTACTTTGGCATTATTCTGCTTTTTCAACATATTCAGTGCTTGACCTTGTGTTATCTCATAAAAATCGCTCTACCAACATGGTTCGGTCGGCAGAATTAAAAGCAATGCCAGAGTAAGTGTGCGGGTTGTGTTTTCTGGTATCGCAGGTACAATAGAACACAATGGCCGCAGTTAAAAACATTTTTATTCTACTCGCGCATCCCGACAAAAACGGCATGTGTTGCGAACTCGCTGATGCGTATGAATCGGCGGCTCACGAAGCGGGGCACACGGTGAACAGAATGAATGTCAGCGATATGCAGTTTGACGCGAACCTCGAGCAAGGATACCGGGCAGTCCAAGACCTGGAATCGGATTTGGTGAAATTTCAGAAATATGTTGGCGAGTGCGACCATTTCGTTATCGTGCACCCTATTTGGTGGTATGGTCTTCCCGCAAAGGCAAAAGGATTATTTGATCGCGCGTGGCTTCCCGGCTCGTCATTTCGCTACATAAAAACAAAGCACGGCGCAAGCACTATTTTTTGGCACCGACTCTACCGCGGAAAAACCGCACGTATCATCGTGACAAGCGGCACGCCACAGCTTATCGTGCGACTTTTACCGGGGGGCGCGAACACGCAACTGCGATGGGGGATTTTGTGGTTTGCCGGTTTTGCCACGCGCTTAACGTGGTTCGGTTCTGCGGAATACGTGCCGGAAGAAAAAAGAAAACGTTGGCTTCTAAAAGTCCGCGCACTCGGAAGAAAAGGCATCTGACAAAAAAAGACCGGCACTGCAGTGCCGGTACGCTCTTTCAGTTCACAATGAATATCCCCACGATCAACCCGGTGATTACAACCACAACAATCCATTATCTTTCTCTTTCACAAGAATAACACGCGACGATTTCGAAAGTGAGTTGTTCTGGTATAGGCTGTCAGTATAGGCCGTGCATATCTGTCTACTCGTCAATTCCTTTGCCTGCATAGTCACCGAACCACACACTACACATCTGGGCCGACCGGCTCAGATGTGTAGTGTCGTTATATTATGGTGTAGTGGTGGCAGAAAAAATGACGCGTAAACCGGCGCATTGCGAGACCACGGGGCGTTAAACACCGGTTGTCTCCCTCCGCGGCCCACACACTTACTTTCGGTTTGTTTTGGCTTGCCAGAACGCGCAAAGCGAAAACCAAAAGTAAGTGTGTGGGCTCGGCTCGGAAATGCAAATGAGTACATTTTCATTTCACTCGCTCTATGTCGCCAGTAAACACACTCTCAATATCTTAAGATATTGAGAGTGTGTTTCTCTAAGTTGTCTTATGTTTAAGTACTGTGCACCTCTATTCTTTTGTGATATTGTACTTTTCGGAGCAAGAAGGAGGCATTAATGCAAGACGACATCAAGAGTCAGATAGAGGCGCGGGCGCAAAAACTGCTTGCGTCAAAAAAGACGCTTCAGCTTGCCACGTCCACTGTAGGAGGCACGCCAACGGCAAGTTATGCGCCGTTTGTGCGAAAAGGTAAAGATTTTTACGTTTACACAAGCGAACTTTCGCGCCACACGGCAGACCTTCGCATGACGGGAGACGCAAGCATACTCGTAATAGAGAACGAGGCGAGCGCCGAGAATCTGTTTGCGCGCAGGCGCATTACATTTTCATGTTTCGTGCTCGAGATACCGCGCCAGACACCCGAATGGAATGAGGCGATTGGGCAATTTGAGAACACGTTTGGCGAGGCGTTTGCGCGCATACGGCCGCTTCCCGATTTTGTTCTGTTTTGTCTTGAACCGCTCGAGGCATTTTACGTGGAGGGCTTTGGACGTGCATACCGCATGTCTCGTGAGCTCACCGATCCCGTGCACGTTCGCGGCACCGGCCACGGCGCCAAGCCCCCTCCAGAGTAGATATTCCAGTCGCCATATCAATTATTTGGGATGGCGACTTTTTCTACCACTCGAGTCTAAATCGCGCTTTAAAATGTCGCAGGGTTTTATCTCTTCCATACGTTGGGACTGCTCTGGGCAGTTTCTCCCGATTTTCAAAAAGCCCCTTTATGCAATCGGCAACATAATATAAATCGTTCTGTTCGTACTTATTTCTCGGCACCGCGGCGCGCACATAATTTTTTGGAGGAAGCACATCCTTTTTTGCTTTTGAATCATATGTTCCAAATGCAAATGCACCCAACTCGCATAAGCGCACACCCTTAAGAAGTAACAGCGCCGTAAGTGATATGCCGCCAAAATCTTCGCGCTTCATCTTGGTTCCGGCAAAAAAACGGTCTACATCTATATACACCGCATGTCCTCCCACGGGCTTCACAATCGGAATTCCAAGTTTTGCAAGGTATGACCCAAAATCATGCACAAGCCCAATACGCCCCTCAAGGTAATGCTCGTCCACAACATGCCGTAACCCCTCCACAGCAGACATAATGTCTCGACCCGTCATACCGCCGTACGTTGGATGTCCTTCGGTAAGTATTTGGTGATCGCGCAACTCCTCCGCAAGTTGCGGTTTATGTTTGAGGAGGGGAGCGGAGTTACGAATCACCAACGCACCCCCCATGTGCGAGAGACCGTCTTTTTTGAGTGAGATAGTAAATCCGTCACATAGTGAGAACATGTCATGCACAATCTTTGAGATTGATTTTTGTGCATGGCCCGCTTCGTGCCGCTTGATAAACCACGCGTTTTCAGCAAATCGGCATGCGTCTAGAAATAGTGACGTTTTATAGCGTTTACACAATGTCCGCACCTCTTGTATGTTCTCCATAGAGACCGGCTGGCCGCCACCGGTGTTGTTTGTGATGGTAAGAAGTACAAATGGCACTGATGCGGTATGCGTTTTCAGCGTACGTTCAAGTTCGACGAGGTCTATATCTCCTCCAAAAATCTCATTTTTTGTATAGCGTACTCTTGGTATATCAAGCGCTCTAATGCCATTTGCTTCAGCGTTTGCACGTGTGGTATCAAAAAATCCGTTTGAAGGTATCACAAGACCGCTCTTGCCAATGTGCGAGTAGAGAGCATGTTCGGCCGCACGACCTTGATGAAAAAGATATATGTTCCAAGTTTTCTGTGAAATGCCGAATGTTTTTTCAAATGTTTCAAGTAACTGGAAATACCCCCAATTGCTTCCATATGCCTCGTCACCTAAAACCATGGCTGAAAGTTGCTCAAGGGTTAGTGTCGTTGTACCGGAATCCGAAAGTAAATCACCACCCTGAAGCATTTCAGACGGAAACTGGAATACGTTCCAGCCAGCGATGAGAGCGGCCCTTCGGCGATCTTCGGGTGAGAAGAAGTGATGTGGACGAACGATGGCATTTACATGTGGCCGCGGTACGTGAGGCGTATCAAAGCGAGTCAGCGCAAGCTCTTTTGGCATACAATCTTATATCATATATCACAAAGATGCGGAAGCAGATATTGATATGAAAATTTTTGCTATTCTGGGACTCTAGAGTAAGATATCGGCAGAGTCTGGTCTTTTACGTAATCCAAACCAAGGAAAGGATAGGACAGGCCATGGGCGCTCAAACGGTTGAACGGCTTTCAACCAAGTATCCCCTCGGCATGTTGATAGCCGAAGGAAAGACCAAGACGATTCATCAAGTTAAGGGTGATGATCGTTTGGTGGTTCTCACGTCTAAGGACGACATTACCGCAGGTGATGGAGCGAAGCACGATGTGATTCCTGACAAGGGTCGTCTTGCCAATGAGACGACCTGCAATGTTTTCCGACTTCTCCAAGCATGCGGGGTGCCCGTCGCTTTCAAGCAACAGGTGAGCGCGAATTCATTTACTGCACCGAAGTGTCTCATGCTTCCCTACGAGGTGGTGGTGAGGCGCGAGGCGCACGGGTCCTATCTTAAGCGAAACCCGCACATAGAAAAGGGGCACTTGTTTCCGAAGCTTCTTATCGAGTTTTTCCTCAAGACGAAGGATAGGCGGTGGAAAGCACACGAGCTCGTCTGCGATGACCCGCTCATGTTCTATGCCGAGGGCGCGGGTGAGATTGCTCTCTACAACCCCACAGAGCCAATTCACGGGCAAAAGCCGTTCCTTACCCTTCCGGAGATGCAAGTCTTCGGATATCAGGAGGAGTGGAAGATTTTTCCGGAGATGCGTCGTATCGCTTCGCAGGCGTTCCTCGTTCTTGAGAAGGCGTGGCAGCTTGCGGGTCGGAGGTTGGTTGACTTCAAAGTTGAATTAGGCATTGATTCGAAAGGCCGTCTTCTTCTCACAGATGTCATTGACAATGACTCGTGGCGTGTCGTCGAAGACGGCATCTACATCGACAAGCAGGCCTATCGCGACGGCGGCGCGCTTGACGATGTTGCGGCGAAGTATCGTCATGTGGCTGATATCACTGCTCTCTTTAAGCTACCGCGGCAGAGGATTATTCTCTGGCGCGGGTCCGAAAGTGACAATGTCGAAGAGATGGTCGACTTGCTATCGCCGCACTTTCCGAATGAGAATATCCCGGTTATTATCTGCTCCGTTCACAAAGAGCCGGTGGCCGCCGCGTCGATTCTGTATCGTTTGGTGCAGGAAGTACCGGATTCGGTAGTCATCGCCTACATCGGCAGAAGCAACGGCGCGGGCCCGGTCCTTTCCGCTTTGTCGACTATTCCGGTCATTACGGTACCGGCAAGCGTCAAGAATTTTCCCGATGACGTATGGTCTTCGCTTCACGTGCCGAGCAATGTGCCGGTCATGACCGTGCTTGAGCCGGCAAATGCCGCTCTCGCCGCTCTGCAGATTCTTTCTGCTCGTAATCCGCGGATCTACGCGCACCTGCGCGGGAAAGTGGAAGAGCTGGCGGTCAATATCATACATACGTAATTGAAATTTAGAGTTTGTCCCAATTACAGCAACTTCGGCAAGGCCGTGCCTTGTCACACTTCGCCCCCGATTGTCAGCCAATCGGGGGGTGTTTTCTACGGAGCATGCCTGTTCCCGAATACTACAAAAAAATAACCACCTGCTAGAGTGGTTATTAAAGTTGAGGCGGGCACGTCTTCCAAAACCGCTTTGCGTCCTCGTAAAGCATGGTGAGGAAGCTCCCCGTCGGATAACCGCCACGATCCTTCACCCACGTATCTATGTCTGGTGACTGTGTCGGATCAAATCGAATTCTTCCCACAATGTACGCTTTATGAAAAGAGAACGCTGCCTTTTTGGTGATACAGACGTGGTCGCGCGCTTGGTCTGCTGCTATAGCGCAGGCCGACTTGCAAGCACCGTCGATGATGAGTAATGTATCCGAATTACGGATAGCATGTGCCGCCTCTTCGAATATCGCTATAGGACCGCCTTTATTGTATGTTACGACACAGGGGTTCCCGCATGACGAAAACCAACCACCGAATGCGGCACGGATCGGGTCTTCTTTTACATAATAGAAGAAAAACTGTCGCACTCTTATTGGATCAGTGCTTGGATCAATAAGGAGTGCTAATACTATTGATGCCGAGACGCACACGAACACGTACATGAGCAAACGGCGAAATGCTCCCACGTCTTACTCCCTCTTTTTCCTTGCACTTTCAACCGGTTACAATATAATTTATTTTCATGTCTCTGTCAATAGGAATTGTAGGCCTCCCCAACGTCGGTAAGTCAACGCTCTTTAATGCGCTCACAAAAAAGGGCGTGCCGGCAGAGAACTATCCGTTTTGTACCATTGACCCATCGGTGGGGGTTGTTGCAGTGCCGGACCCGCGGCTGACGCGCTTGAGTGAAATGTCGCATTCGGCGAAGACGATTCCTGCGGCGGTGGAGTTTGTAGATATTGCAGGTTTGGTGAAGGGCGCTTCTGAAGGCGAGGGTCTCGGCAATCAGTTTCTCTCGCACATTCGCGAAGTGGACGCTATTGCCGAAGTGGTTCGCATGTTTGATGACCCTGATATAACGCATGTGCATGGCTCCGTTGATCCCCTCAACGACATTGAAGTGATTAATTTAGAATTGATACTTGCCGATTGGCAAAGTGTTTCCAAACAGTTGGAGCGCGTGGAGCGCGAGGCAAAAAGCGGTGACAAGGAAAAAATTGCAGAGCGTGATTTGCTAGCGAAGCTCGCACCGGTTTTGGAAAGTGGCAAAATGGCGCATTCTCTGGAGTTGAACGACATGGAGCGAGAACTCATCAAACAGTTTCATCTGCTCACCATGAAGCCGATTTTATATGTGTTGAATCGCAAGAGTGGCGCGGTGAATGTGGACGCGGAAGAGGGGGAACGATTTCGTGTCCTGAAAAATTTTCTTGCAGAACAAAATGCGCCATTTGTTGTTGTAGACGCGGGAGTGGAACACGAACTTTCGGACGTGGTGGATTCGGAGCGCGCGGATTTCCGGCGTGAGCTTGGCGTTTCGGAAGACGGCTTGGACGCGCTTATCAAAAAGGGGTACGAAACACTCAACCTAATTTCATTTTTCACGACCGGCGAGAAAGAAAGCCGTGCGTGGACCGTGCGGCGCGGGAGTACCGCGCCAGAGGCGGGTGCCGCCATTCACAGCGATTTCCGCGACAAATTCATACGAGCGGAAGTTATTCAGTGGGATAAACTCCTTGCCTCAGGTTCCCATGCAAAGGCGCGCGAACAGGGACTTTTGCGCACGGAGGGTAAGGGATATATCGTACAGGATGGCGATGTTATGGAGTTTCTTCACAGTTGATTGGCCACGATTGTGGTATATACTGTATCTTATGGAAAAGAAAAAAGAATCGGGGCTTGAAAAGCTTGCACGGTTGATAAAGGAGGAATCAGACAATATACGCGCCATCATGGCGACCAAAGATGACTTGAAAGCGTTCGCCACGAAAGAGGATGTGCGGGCGATAGTAGATAAAGCTGTCGATGACGCAAAAGATGAACTAATGGCTGAAATACGTCCTATGGCAAGGGCGGTGGATAAAGATGCCATAACGACCGTCAATCATGAAAAACCAATTTTGCGAATTGAGAAACATTTAGCATTTAAATAAAAATAAGTATGGACAAAAAAGTAACACCGAAAGATTTCTTTCTCTGGGCGGGTGCGATGGTTGCGCTCTACGGAAGCGTTATCGCACTTATCGCGCTCTTGTTTGAATACATTGATCGCACCTACCCCGACTCGCTTGAACACTATGTAGACCCCTACTCCGGCGGCATTCGGTTTGCGATGGCGTCCTTGATTGTGCTTGTGCCGGTAACGATCGTTCTGATGCGCTTTATTCGAAATGATATTGCGCGCGCGGCGGAAAAAGCCGAGCTCTGGGTGCGCCGTTGGGCGTTGGTTTTCACCGTTTTCATCGCAGGCGCCATGGTAGTGGGCGATCTTATCGCACTCATCAACACATTCTTGGGCGGCGATCTCACAACGCGATTTATTCTCAAGATTCTCGTTGTGCTCTTTGTAGCGGGCGGGGTCTTTCTCCACTTTCTTGCCGATCTTCGCGGCTATTGGAACACAAATCCAGCGCGCGCAAAGACGGTGGGACTAGCGGTGGGTATCCTGATGCTCGCCGTTATAATTGCCGGTTTTTTCATTATGGGAACGCCGGGTGAGGTGCGCTTGCATCGCTTTGACGACCAAAAGGTGAGTGACCTTCAGAACATCCAGTGGCAGGTCGTGAATTTTTGGCAGCAGAAAAAGATGTTGCCGGCGACACTCGACGAGCTTATTGATCCGATTGGCGGCAATTACATCCCGGTGGACTCACAAACGGGCGAGCGGTATGGGTATACTGTCATGGGGCCGCTTTCGTTCGAGTTGTGCGCGACGTTCAACACGAATAGTCGTTCCTCATCTCGCGTTCCGAATGTGCCTCTCACTCCGTATGTAGATGGAGTCGAGAACGATAATTGGCTCCGCGACGTCGGCAAGGTCTGCTTCTCACGCACCATTGATCCGGAGCGATACCCCCCGTTTGAAAAGGCGTTGCTACGCTAATAGGATCGCGACAAAGTATCTGGAAGGGAAACTCTAGCCGTGGTATCGTTTTAAGCAATGAAGCGATACGATCACAAATCTATTGAGCGAAAATGGCAACTGCAATGGGCGAAGAAAAAAGTATACCGCTCCACTGAAAAAAAAGGAAAAAAGAAGTGCTATGTACTTGATATGTTTCCGTATCCCTCGGGAGAGGGGCTCCACGTGGGGCATCCCAAGGGCTACATCGCGAGCGATATTTACTCGCGATTTCAGCGTATGCGCGGAAGATCGGTGCTACACCCAATGGGGTGGGATGCATTCGGTCTTCCGGCGGAGAACTATGCGCTCCAAAATAAAGTGCATCCGCGCGTGGCGGTGAAGAAAAACATCGCGCGCTTTAAGGAACAGCTCTCGCATATAGGTTTTGACTACGATTGGGACCGCGAAATAAACACTACCGACCCGGAATACTACAAGTGGACGCAGTGGATCTTTCTCCAGCTTTTTAAAAAAGGCCTCGCGTATCAGTCTGATGAGCCGATCAACTGGTGTCCGTCGTGCAAGACGGGGCTTGCAAATGAAGATCTGGAAGGAAATGCGTGCGAGCGCTGCGGCACGGTTGTGGAGCAAAAACGCTTGCCGCAATGGGTTCTACGCATTACCGACTACGCCGACCGACTGCTTGCCGACCTCGACACTCTGCCGTGGCCGGAGTACATAAAAGAACTGCAGAGAAATTGGATCGGAAAATCCGAGGGCGCACTGATAAAATTTCAAATTTTAAAATCCAAATTTCAAATAGAGGTTTTTACAACGAGACCCGACACACTGTTTGGAGCGACATATCTTACACTCGCACCGGAGCATACGCTCGTACAGTCTATTTACGCAAGTCAGACTTGCGTAAATTCAGATGAGGTGGAGGATTATATAAAAGCTGCAGCAAAAAAGTCTGATCTGGAACGGCAGGAACATAAGGAAAAGACGGGAGTTCTACTTGAAGGAATAAGGGCAGTTAATCCGGCGACGAAAGAAGAAATACCGATATTTGTCGCAGACTATGTGCTGGCGGGTGTAGGAACAGGTGCCATTATGGCGGTTCCGGCGCACGACGAGCGCGATTTTGAGTTTGCTAAAAAATACAATATTTCCATACGCGACGTTATCATGCCGCATCTGCCGGATCCGACCAATCCGCATCAACCGAACAAGGAAGTGGTGCATCGGCGTGCAACGATCAACATTGTGTACGATCCGAAAACCGATCGCTATCTGACGCTCCGCTGGAAAAAACAACCGTGGATCACGTATGTTACGGGCGGCGTGGAGAATGGGGAAGACGTTGTCGAGTCGGCGCGGCGCGAGATAGCCGAGGAAACCGGATACACCGATGTGCGATTTGTGCGCAAACTTGGTGGCGATGCGCAGGCGGAATTCTATGCGGCGCACAAGGGGGTCAATCGCGTTGCACGTAATTCTCTATTGCTTTTTGAGCTTGCAAGCGATGCACGCGAGAAGATTGATCCAAAAGAAGCGGAGAAGCATGAGGTGGTGTGGATACCCGCCCGTGACCTCACTAAAACACGGTTTCAACATTCTGAAGCACAGATCATTACTGAACGCATATTTTCTGGCATGGATGCATATATGGGCGAGGGTATTCTCATTGATTCGGGCGAGTTTAGCGGTACGGATAGTGCGGAGGCGAGAAAAAAAATAACTGCGCGTTTCGGCACACCAAAAACTACCTACAAATTGCGTGATTGGATTTTTTCGCGCCAGCGATACTGGGGTGAGCCGATCCCCATGATTCATTGCGAAAAATGCGGCGTGGTGCCGGTGTCGGAAAAATATCTGCCAGTTATATTGCCGGAAGTGAAATCGTATGCGCCGTCCGGCACCGGTGAATCACCGCTTGCCAATATCACGAAGTGGGTGAATACGAAGTGTCCGACGTGCGGCGGGAAAGGGAGGCGCGAAACGAATACGATGCCGCAGTGGGCGGGCTCAAGCTGGTACCACATCGCTTATTGCATAAGCGAAAATCTCAAATCACAAGTACCAAATTCCAAACAATCTCTAAGTACCAAACTTCAAAACAAAATACAAAAATGGTTGCCGGTTGACGTGTATGTGGGCGGCGTGGAACATGCAACGAGACACCTCATATATGCCCGTTTCTGGCACAAATTTCTGCACGACATAGGCATCGTCTCAACGATGGAACCATTCATACAGCTTCATACTGTCGGGCTTGTGCTTGCCGAAGACGGCCGAAAAATGAGTAAGCGCTTCAAAAACACCATTGATCCCGACGACGTGGTGAAGCTTTACGGAGCTGATACTCTACGCCTTTACGAAATGTTCATGGGGCCATTTGAGAATACGATTGCATGGAAAACCGAGAGTCTGATAGGCGTGCGCCGTTTTTTGGAGCGTATATGGCGACGGGGTCAGCTTCCAGCTTCTAGCTTTAAGCTTCCAGAAAATCCAAATCTGCAAACATCTTTACACCGAACAATAAAGAAAATTACGGAAGATATTGCGGCGTTCAAATTCAATACGGCAATAAGTCAATTGATGATTTTTATGAATGCCGCAGAGAAAGAAAAAACGATAGGAAAAAAACAGTGGGAAATATTCTTGAAACTCCTTGCTCCATTTGTGCCGCATGTCGCGGAGGAGCTATGGTCTCAATGTGGCGGAAAAGGGTCCATTCATCTCCAAAAGTGGCCGGAATATGATGAAAAGTTTCTGAAAGACGAAACGGTAACCATTGCCGTGCAGATAGATGGCAAGGTGCGCGGCGAGGTGACCATCGCTACGAGGGCAGACAAAGTCGAGCACGAACGCGCCGCTCGTGAAGTGGTGGCCACGCGACTACAGGGCAGGGAAGTGGTAAAAGTAATCGTCGTTCCAAATCGCCTTGTAAACTTTGTTTTAAGAACTTAGCTGACCAAAATCTCTATTTCTTAAATATCTGTGGGCTGGTATCGGTATCTTTTATTGAGTAGCCGGCGGCTTCTATCTGCGCGCGCAAGTCATCGGCTTTTTGCCAGTTTTTTATCGCACGCGCGCCTTCGCGCTCGGCAACAAGTTTTCGCACATTCTCCGGCAATTCAGTGAGTGTTATTTCTTCTGCAAGCATAGAACTTGCAAACGTCTTGTCGGCATTCTTAAGCCCAAGACCTAGTACTCTGTCCATATCGTAAAGCCCGGCGAGAACGTCCTCCACTTTGAGCGTCGTATCTTTCACCATTTCCCACATCACGGCGAGGGCACCAGGTGTGTCCAAATCGTCGTTGATGCGCTCATGGAAGCGTTTTGTATATGCGACGGGCGGCGCGCCATGTGTATCCGTTTTTTGTGTTTTAAGAGCGCGTACAAGATGTTGAAGTGCATTCTGTGCGGCTTCAAGCGCTTCCCAGGTGAAATTCGCAGGTGTGCGGTAGTGTGCGGTCAAAAGCCAGTAGCGATATACTAACGGATCTAAACCTCGCGAGACAATATCGGAAAGGTAGATTACACTTCCTTCGGATTTTGCAATCTTTGCGTTTTCGAGTTGAATCCACGCACGATGCAGCCAAAAACGCGCAAACGGGCGTTTTCCGGTTACCGCCTCTGATTGCGCGATCTCATTATTGTGATGCACCGCGATGTGTTCCGGACCGCCCGTGTGGATGTCTATTTTTTCACCGAGAATGGAGCGTATCATCGCGGAGCATTCAATGTGCCAGCCCGGGAATCCCTTGCCCCAGGGACTCTCCCAGCCGAGTTTTTTGTCAGATTTCCAGAGCAAAAAATCAGCGGAATTTTTCTTTTCTGCGCGTGTCGCGATACGAGCGCCCTCTTTTTGTTTTGATATATCAATATTTCCCAGTTCGCCGTAGCGAGAAAAACGCGTGGTATCAAAATACACGCCGCCCTTTCCGCGGTACGCGTACTCCTTTTCTTCAAGCGTCTTGACCATCGCAATTTGCGCAGGGATGTAATCAGACGCGCGCGGAAATTCGATTGTGTCCACGGGAATATTGAGCTTGCGAAGATCATCAAGAAATAGGGCAGTATAGCGCTCTGCAAGCGCATGCATATTTTCAAGTGTCAATTCCAAACCCTCACGCCGGAGACCTTTTGACATTTTGTCCTCCCCTTCATCGGTGTCAGAGGTGAGGTGACCGAAGTCCGTAATATTTATTACCTGCTGCACATTAAGGCCGTTGTATTCAAGTGTCCGACGCAAGGTGTCGGCAAAAACGAACATTGAAAGATTTCCGATATGCTGTACGTCGTATACGGTGGGTCCGCAATTATACATTTTAACCGGTCCGTATCGCGGCGGTGTGAACTCCTGAAGCGCATTCCCGAGAGTGTTGTGAAGCCGCAAAGGGACTACCGGCACCTTCCTTGAATCAAAAAAATCCTTGAACCATCGCATATGATGCATTAATCCTACCATGCTCGGTTATTCGTTGATATAATCTTCGAATGCCAGAAACATCACAACACAATAGACGCGCGCTTCTCGTGCTTGGTGTGGTGGGCCTTACTGCGGTCAGCTTCTCTATCGGTTTGGTAATGGGTGCGCGCACGGATGTTTCTCTTGCGATGTTAGCGGAGACACCGCCGGAAGGAGTCAATTTTTCGCCAGTCTGGAAGGCGTGGCGTATTATTGACGAGCGTTTTGTTCCCGCTGCCGTTTCTACCTCAACCCCGACAACCACTGCAAGTGTTGAAGAGATTCGCGTATGGGGAATGATACAAGGCCTTGCGAACTCGCTTGATGATCCCTATACCTTCTTTTTGCCGCCCGTTGAAAATCAAATTTTTGGCGAAGACATGAACGGAAGTTTCGAGGGCGTAGGTATGGAAATTGCCGTACGCAACCAGGTGCTTACAGTGGTGTCACCGCTTAAGGGGACGCCTGCGGAACGTGCCGGGTTAAAAAGTGGCGACAGAATTACGCATATAGATCATCTCGAGACACGCGGCCTAGACATTAGCGGAGCAGTGCGCCGCATTCGTGGCCCGAAAGGGACGGTGGTTGTGCTTACGGTCGTGCGCGAAGGATGGAGCGAGCCGCGCGACATTAGCGTTACGCGCGACACCATTGACATCCCCACTATCAGTACGGAGCGCATAAAGCAAACCATCAGTACGGAAAGCGGGGATTCCAAGGAAGCAAAACAAGACGTGTTTGTTATTGAACTTATGAATTTTTCGGCAAATTCTGCGGGGCTTTTCAGGAGTGCCTTGCGTGAATTCGTAGAATCCGGTTCACAAAATCTTATCATTGATCTGCGTGGCAATCCGGGTGGCTATCTTGAGGCGGCGGTGGAAATGGCGAGTTGGTTTTTGCCATCCGGAAAGATCGTTGTGGAAGAAGATTACGGGGGAAATGTAGGGAATATTGTTCACAGAAGTCGCGGGTACGATATTTTTAATAACAATTTGAAAGTGGTTGTTCTTATAGACCAAGGCTCTGCCTCCGCTTCAGAAATTTTTGCCGTGGCGCTCCAGCATTACGGTAAAGCAACACTTGTCGGAGAAAGCACCTTTGGCAAGGGCTCAGTGCAGGAATTGGTGGACATTACTCCAGAAACGGCACTGAAGATTACCGTGGCGCGTTGGCTCGGACCCGATGGGGCGCAAATCCCGCAAGATGGCATCGTGCCGGATGTTGAGGTGGAAATTTCTGACGAAGACAGGGAAGCGAAGCGCGATCCGCAGATGGAGGCGGCCATTGAGTTGCTACTCACTGGCAAATAACAAATTACAAAACACAAATTCCAAATAAATAACAATATCAAATACCAAAACTATGCAAGTGATTTTATTGAAAGACGTAAGTGGGGTAGGGCAGAGAGGAGTAATAAAGAATGTTATGGATGGTTATGCGCTTAACTTTCTTATCCCACGCGGTCTTGCCGAACATGCGACACCGAAAAAAATTGCAGAGCATGAAGCGTGGAAAAAAGCGGTGGAAGAATCGCGGAAGAAACGAGAGCAGGAGGTGGCGGCGATCAGAACACAGCTAGACGGTTCCAGGGTAACAATTTTAATAGCGGCGAACAAACTCGGAAAATTATATCAGCACGTGACACCAGAAGCGATAACGGGACAGATTAAAAAAGAACTCGACATCACCATACCGCCAGACGCGATATCCTTTACAGAACCCTTGCGAAAAGTGGGGGAATCAACCGTGCACGTGCGGCTTGGAAAATCCAGCGCCGAGCTCAAGATTCGGGTAAAGGGCGGCACTAGCACTTGACAACGAACAGCAGAAATCAAGGTCTGGATGGAATGATCTGACTCATTCCCATACCAAAAACCGCCCTCACAAGGCGGTTTTCGTTTTTCTCTCTAGTCAATACTCACCATTTTTCGGCGAGCACTATTACCATCAAAGTTTGTTTTGCGCACTGTAGAAAATTTAACGACACCGGACTTTCGCGCAAAAAGAGTATGGTCTTTTCCGACCCCGATGTGCTTCCCCGGAAGGATTTTTGTGCCGCGTTGACGCACAATCACTTCTCCTATGTAAACCTCTTGCCCGTCAGCGCGTTTAACGCCCAGGTACTTCGGATTTGAATCGCGCAAATTCTTCGCTGTTCCTCCAGCTTTTGTTGTTGCCATATTGGTTGAATGACTTCTTGCGGTCAGCTTTTAACTTCTAGAGAAGATAAAAAGCTCTGTCGCCGAAGTTATAACAAAGATACACAAGAACGTCTTGAATTGCAAGGGGAGCGCTCCGGCGTCTGTTATCCGCGCCGAATATCGTATTTTGTGGTGGCGTGGGAGCACATCACTACTGCGGCAACGTCTTCACGTTTAAATACTTAGTGCGCGATGTTTTCTCGGGCAACAGGCGTCTCCGCTCGGGGCGTGGAATGCAAAACGCATTGTGGCGGATTGTTTTTGGTTGAAATACAAGGTACACTCGGGCAGGTAAAAAATAAGAGAGGAATTGCATGCACGATAGGAAATCGGCAGCTTCTTTTAGAATCAGGCAATTGAGGATGGACGGGGTGCTCGTACGCGCGTTAGCCGATATGCCAGAGAGTGGTATGGGGTACCAATTGGTTAATGTTCATTTGAACGATGGGACAATTATTTACGAAATTTCAGCCATAGCATGCCAGATGCTGGAGATATCGGACGAGCAGAGGGATTTTTTGGAGAGTGAAGTTGTTGCTATAGAAGTACTTGACCGCAACGGTGTTGTTACGCATCGCAAAACCCTCTCGTCTCGTTGTTGACATCTTGTCGGCCCCGCGTTATTAGCGGGGTCTTTTTGTCACTTTTCTCATACACTAATTATTCACAGTCGTGAATAATTAGTGTATGTGACGCAGGTATAATGTTGGTATATAGTATCGCAATGTTTCCCTCATTCGCCAGTCGTTTGAATGACATACTTGGAACATGGGGCGTGCCGCTCGTAGTGCTTTTGGTCGGGCTTGCGTCGTTCGGATTAGGGCGATTCTCCATGATAGAAGAAATGCGTCCACAGGTGTCACTTCAACATGCCACAGCGGCGGAAGCGCTTCCACCAATGAACATGGGCGGACTTTTGGTTGGTTCGCGGAATGGAAGCACGTATCATTTTCCGTGGTGCGCGGGCGCAAAACAAATAACGGAGCAGAATAAACGGTGGTTCAAAAGTGAGGAAGAGGCGCAAAAAGCGGGATATCGGCCGGCGAAGAATTGTAAGGGTCTGGAATAGCTTCTAGGTACTAGCTTCTAGCTTCTAGGTGTGGGAAAATAACATGTATGGTTTTCTATTAAGCTAATAACTGAAACCTAAAAGCTATGCTTGTCGTAGACGTTGAGGCCTCCGGGCTGGACCCGAAAACCGACTCCATTGTGAGTGTTGGCGCTTTGGATTTCGCACACCCGGACAATAGATTTTACGAAGAGTGCCGCGTGTGGGACGGTGCACACATATCTTCAGAGTCGCTTGATGTGAACGGCTTTACGCGTGAACAGATTATTGATAGCGCGAAGCCGAGCGAGGCGGATACCATTCATGCATTTTTACAGTGGTCGGAAAAATTGGAAGAGCGAACACTCGCCGGGCAAAACGTTTCTTTTGATCGAGATTTCTTGAGTGCGGCGGCAGAGCGCGCGGGGCATACCGAGTGGCCGTTTGCATTTAGAACGATTGACGCTCACACGCTTTGCTACACGCATATGATCCAAAGAGGGCTTCAGCCGCCAACCGCGCATCGCCGCTCGGCGCTGGACCTGGACGCCATCCTTGTGTATTGTGGTATTCCAATGGAACCCACGCCGCACAATGCGCAGACGGGCGCGCTTTCGCACGCGGAAGTCATCTCGCGCCTTCTGTACAGTAGAAAATTACTGCCGGAGTTTACACAGTACGAAATTCCTTGGAGAAAATAAGACGTAGTTGGACATCACTACTCGCTCACGCCAATAACTACTGATGACTTTATGCGGCGGCTACTTAGGCGCCTTGGCGCACTCATATCGCAAACGATTTTGTTTATTGCGCACGCTGGGCGTTACGTGCTTCTACGCTGGTTCGGTGGGCAAGAACAAATACACGGCGTGCGTGTGATTTTGGAGCGAGATGGGAGAGTTGTGCTTGTGCGGCACTGGTTTGCTCCTGGAGTGTGGACTCTCCCCGGTGGCGCGGTTGACGCGGGCGAGTCACCGGAAGCCGCTGGAAAGCGTGAGGTGCGCGAAGAAACCGGTTATATAGTAAACAACTTTACCGGTGAGCTGGGTGTGTATGAGGGAGCGCTCGGAAAGCACGACATCGTTCAAGTGCTGTTTACGAATGACTACGACGGAAGTATAAAATTTGTCCCTAACGGGGAGATTATGCAGCGCGGCATTTTTGCTTTTGATAACTTGCCGGATACGACGTCTCCAGCGAATCGTAGAAGAATAGAGGCATACTGCGCAGGTGTGCGAAATGAGCGCGGGCGATGGTGACGTTACTGTGACGTTACCGTGATTGACACCAACATAGAACATGTTAATGTAATCTGTGGGGTAGGGAACTTAGGATAGGAGAAGACGGGATGAGCAAATTCAAGCTCGGTGGTATTCCGCATCACGCGTACGATCTGTTTTACAAACTGCGTGACAAAGTGTGTGGTGTCGGAGGGGAGAACTGGTCTAAGGCGCTGGAAGCACTTTTAGACACTGATAGTCCGGTCGCTGCAGCACAGTTTCTCAGAGAACATGCGCAAGAATTGAAGGGGCGGGAGCCCGAGTTGCCTGAAAAAGAAAAAGGGCGGCATTTGCGCGCTCTTGACAATTTCCACTCCCTCGACCTCGGGGGATATGGCCCTTAAGAAAAATCGTAGCGATCATCTCGGTAAACCGTGGGTGGTCGTTCTTTTTTTAAAGAGTACAATGCACTGATGGGTGTATTTCTACCGCCGAATGAATTTTACAAGACGCTGCCCAAAAAGCCGATTTCCTCAGGCGCAATAATTTTTGACGAGCATGGAAAGCTCCTACTCGTAAAAGCACACTATAAGAAGCATTGGTCTTTGCCCGGCGGCTTGGTTGATGCAGACGAATCGCCACACGACGCATGCAAACGCGAGGTATTGGAAGAGGCTGGCTTAACGCTTAAAAAACTGTCGTTACTGTGTGTTCACTACGTGCCGAAAGACGATTCGTTTGGTGACCGCATTCAATTTACATTTTTTGGTGGGGAAGTGATGCCAGAAGAGCAGCGCAAGGTCAAATGCGGTGAGGATGAAATAGAAGAATGTCGCTTCGTGTCACAAGAGGAGGCTATAGAGCTCTCTGGAGGTCCCGAAACACGCGCATCAAAGCGATTATATACATCTTTAGATGTTCTTAAAAATGCACTAGGGGCCGTATATTTAGAGGCGGGGGAGAAGCGCGAATAGAATATATTTAACGTCGCACAATATATCTTTTCTGACCCATAAAGCAGGGGTCACTAAAGATAGCGCCTGACATGCGATGACTCGGCTAGTGCGGCAGTAGGAGGACGATAATGCTTTCAACGGCGCGACCTGTGGGCAGGTGCTTCCAGTGCTTTAAGTAGGCCAAGATTTCATACGCAACGGCCAAAACTACATACGTGACCATGCCGAAGAGTGCAGCCTTCCAAGAGAGAGCACCGTATTGGATGTAGAGTATGTTAGCAACGATAATGGCGACGGTATAGAATACCAGATCGAATGTCCCACTTCTCATACAAAAACCAGTATAGCATACAGAATCCTTATTGAGAGGAACCCCCCGCCCCTCCTCAAAAAGTTATCCACAGGTACGAACTTTTGGCTTATTATTACAACACACATGTCAAGTATTTCAATCTCGGCTACGCGATATCACCATGAAGCTACGTTATACTGGGAACTATGACCTACCGCGAGCGCATACATGCTCTCTTGACACCGCAAGAACATCATGTCCTCTCTCCCCTCTCCTCCTCACAGAGGATTCAGGATTATTTAGATACGTTACCAATCAACTTTGAATATGCGCGCGAGACATGCATGTCGCCACGTCTTGTGATGCGTAAAAAGACAGCACATTGTATAGAGGGCGCATTTTTGGCGGCCGCTGCCTTTCTTTACCACGGCCGAGTCCCCTACCTGATGGACTTTCAAGCGACTCTTGATGACTACGATCACGTGGTTACTCTTTTCCGCGAGCGAGGCAAATGGGGCGCAGTCAGCAAAACGAATCGCGCGTTTTTGCGCTACCGTGATCCAATATATAAAACGCCGCACGAGCTCGGCATGTCCTACTTCAATGAGTACTTTTTGCCGGACAGAGGAAAAAAGACACTCACATGTTTTTCAAAACCGTTTAGTATCTTGCGCTTTGACATTGCTTCGTGGGTTACGACGGAGGAAGATCTGAACTGGCTTGCAGAAGCGTTGGACAACGCGCCCCACTTCCCTTCCCCTGCCAAAAATATTTGTTTGCGACCGGTGTCCTATACCGAGCGGCGCGCAATGGGCCTCGTTGATTGGCGCGTTCGCACCTCGCGCTACCGGCGACGTAGGGCGAGTGAAATATAAAAAAGCTTTTATATTTCCGAGCCGAGGAGCCGGAAAACAAGACGTAAGTTTGTTTACCGGCGAAGCGGAACGAGTGAAATATAAATCTTGTCTGCACGATATTTTAATTCAAATAATCTAACGGATTCAGGTATCCTGTCGGCGCGGCGATGGGGATGGCGACGGTTTTGCCACTGTTACATTTGTGGTCCCTGAAAGATAGCGCATCTGATGCGTACACGGTGAAGTGGAGATGCGGACCGGTCGCATAGCCACTATTACCTGAGTATCCTATGATTTCACCTGTTGCGACAGTGCTATCTTTTTTTACGGCGATGTCTGAAAGATGTGCGTAAAGAGTTGTTAAATTGTTACTGTGGCGTATAAGTATCCATTTTCCATACTGACAATAAGGCACCGCGCCGTGATTTACCTCCAGAACGATTCCAGAAAGTGCGGCCTTTATTGGCGTTCCTATCCCAGAAGGATTAGAGGACGTCTTTGTGCGAAAGTCCACACCGTCATGAGTGCCCGAAACGTAAAGACGTCCAGAAGAAGATGTTTTTCCGAATTCTTGTGTGACGAAAACGTTGTCCAGAGGCCAGCGTAGAATTCCCTTGCCTGGCGGTGGAATACGGCTTGGGTCAAATGTGTATTCAAGTGCGGATGCGAGTTCAAAAAGCGCGGCTTCAAACGCCACTTTTTCCGCTTGTTTCTGCTCCACGGTGGCCTGATACGCGGACTCCTGCGACTTCGTGTCATCCAGGAGATTCTTCTGCTCTCGTGCGGTGATGGCCAATGACTGCTCTTGCGAGGAAAGCGTTCTTCTTTCTGCAGAAAGTTCGGAGTGTTTCTTTTCGGAGACGGTGCGGTTTTCGGCCAGAGATTCTTTGGCGCGCATTAGCGCGGTGATATTCTCCCGCACGGCAAGCTGGACTTTCTGCACGGTCTCCACGGCGTCCCACAACGACGTTACAGTGCCTCCGCCAAGCACCGTTTCCACAAAACTCTGACGATCAGCGCGGTCTATGGAGCGTATGGTCTCTCCGAGCGCTTCCATGCCGTGTCCTATAAGAACCTCTTTGTTTCCGATGTTTTCGTCCAGTCGTTCTATTTCAAGTTCTAATGTACCTATTTTACTTCTCGTGGAGCGTATTTTTACTTGGAGCTGTCTTCTCTGAAGATCCAGTCCGTCAACGATGCTCTGAAGCGTTTGCTTTTGTGTGCCTATCTCTGTGAGCTCACGCTCGTACTGGGCGATTTCTTTATCCAGTTCTTCTATCTGCTTGTTGTATTTAGCAATGTCGCTCTCAAGTTCTTCCCGCGTTTGCGCTGAAACTGTGGCGAAAAGCAAAAAGTACAGGAACCAGGACACAAACAAAACACAAACGATTAAAAACACAAAGCACAAACTGCTTGTATTCGTTTGCGTTTTCGGTTCCTGTGCTCTGTATTTTGTTCGTACTTTGTGCAATCTGTGTTTTTTGTACTTTGGCGTCATTCTTTCAGTATATCAAGCGCCACGTCTATGCGTTTAAGTGTTTTCTCTTTGCCGAGTATTGTCGCAATAGCAAACGGATCAAGTGAGCGAGTGCGGCCGGAAAGCGCGTAGCGCAGAGGCCACAAGACCGCCCCCCTACCCTCTTTTGTTGCGTAGTCCCAAACAGCCGTTTTCACTGAATCAGCATTTTCGAAAGATGCTGTTTTTAACATGTGGCCGAGTTCTTCAAGATGCCGCGCGGCGCCTTCCGCGTCCGTGTTTTTTCCGGAAATTTCCTTAGGGTCAAGAGTCGGAGGTGCATAGCAGTATCCATATTCCCCAGCCAGATTTTTGAGGTCGGACCATGTGTGGATACGCTCTCTCACGAAAGGGGTAAGTTTTTTTGTCATTTCCCAATCTAGCGTACTGGTGCGTTGGCGCACCTCATCTTCAAAAAGCGGCTCTGGCATCTCAAGTAAATACTCACGGTTTAGCCATTTCAGTTTCTCCATATCAAACATGGCGCCGCTCTTGTGAATATCGGAGAGTTCAAATTCCGCAACCATTTCGTCGAGCGACAATTTCTCTTTTCCGGAAGGCGGGGTCCAACCAAGGAGGGCGAGGTAGTTCAGAAACGCTTCTGGTTTGTAACCCAAAATTCGATAATCGTTTACGGAAGCCGCAAAGTTCCGCTTTGACAGCTTTGAACGATCCGACCCAAGTATAAGCGGCATGTGCGCATATACCGGGCGTGCAAAACCAAGCGCTTCCATTATAAGTATTTGGCGCTGCGTATTTGATAGATGATCTTCGCCACGGATGACATGAGTAATTTCCATGTCGTGATCGTCTATAACGACCGCGAGATGGTAGAGCGGCTCTTCGACACTCTTTGCGATTACAAAATCCTTGAGCTCGGTTGTATCAAACGACACATCGCCGCGAATGGCGTCGGAAAACGTAATCGTCGTGTTCGGATTTTTGAACCGCACCGCCTTCTTTGCCGGGTCGCCTTCCGAGGGTTCGGCCTCGTATGCCGCACCCGATTCTAAAAGTTTCGCGATGTACGGGCGGTATTTTTCCAGCCGTTCCGATTGCCGCGTAACTTCCGGCGCATACGATATGCCGAGCCATGCGAGTCCACTAATAATATCATCTTCGTATTCGGTTTTGCTACGATCCCTATCTGTATCCTCAAACCGCAGATGCATTGTACTGCCGTGTTTTTTGGCAAAAAGATAATTGAAAAGTGCCGTGCGTGCGCTCCCGATGTGAAAAAAACCGGTCGGCGATGGCGGAAAGCGAGTAATGACATGCATAAATAATTGGTCACTTTCTATTAACCACTCTCTACTTACTAATTTTCATGTTCCAAAGCTGTCTCAATGAGAATTTTAGCGATTTTTTTTGCGGCGTCGGGCCGCGCGAACGACGCGGCTGCTTCCCGCATTTTATTCTGCAATTCCGCATTATCCAGTATGCGCGCGATTTCTGCAGTGAGGAGGTGTGGAGTCAGATTTCTCTGTTCAATGACTACTGCGGCGCCAGCTCGCGCGTATGAAAAAGCGTTTTCTGTTTGGTCATGTGATATTTCAGTCGGAATCGGCACAATTATGGAAGGAATGCGCCATGAAGCAATCTCAAAAATGGCTCCGCTTCCCGCACGCGACACAATAAGCGAGGTGATGCCGGCGGTCATGCGGAGTGCAAGTGTGTTCAAAAGGCCGAATATGCGGTAGCGATTTCGGTGCGGTGAGTCCTTAAGTATAACGGATATGAGTTCATTTATTTCCTCAACATTCGCGGAGCCTGCCTGATGTACGACATTATAGCGCTCCAAGAGTGTGGGGAGCGCATCCAAGACAACGCTGTTGATTGCCTGCGCACCCTGCGAACCACCGAGCACAAAAACAGAGGGAACCGAAGGATCAATCTTTAAAAACTCATGTCCGCCCTCTGGCGCCGGATGCTCTATCGCTCTTCGTATTGGATGCCCCGTATTCGCTATTCTTTCGTATAACGACTTCGGAAAATGTTCCGTCGCTTCTGGGTGTGCTACCGCAATCCAGCGCGCAAATTTTGCAGACCACAATGATACGCGTCCGGGCGTTGCATCGGCATCGTATATGATGACTGGAATATTCAGGATACGAGCCGCATACAGTGTGGGAAATGCGGCATAGCCACCGGTAGAAAAAATCACATCTGGATAGAGTCGGAATAGACGGATAAGTGAGTGGACAGTACCGAATACGATTTTGAGCATTAAGAATGGATTCGGTATTTTTGAATCACGCGGCATCTTTCCCGCCGAAGAGTGGACGTAGGTGATGTTGTGCTCAAGAAGCGCAACTTCATCAAACGGCGCGGGGCCGATATAGGTGATTTCCGGCTCTATCAGAACGCGCTCTTCCACAATTTCCTCAATTGCTTCAGCAACGGCAATAAGCGGGTAAAAATGTCCACCTGTTCCTCCTCCGACGAGAACGATTTTCATTTTGATATTGTACCACGAGTCAGCCGTCGGCTCCGCAAAACACTTGCAATTGCCGAGGGGGGTGTGGTATAAAGGGGATGGGTAGTGAACGCCCGTTCACGACAAGAAGAGGAGAAACAAATGAGAAAACTGCTGGCGAGTACTGAAGACATCTGCCACGCTCTTTGGAAATAGTCGCCAAGAAAACATCCTGAGTTCCTGACATGCTCTACGCGTAATTGTAAGCCGAGGACACCCCTCGGCTTTTTCTTTTTCCAATTCAACGCGCGCGACTAGTCCGACCTGCCCGCCAATGCCAGAGCGATAGAAGTTGATATTATAGTCCTGGTGCCTATACACAGTATCATTTATATAACCACGCACAGCGCATTAGGCGATGGCAGGCGGGGCGACGCCGCAAAAAAGGTTATTGCCTTTATTTGCTAATTCAAGCAAATTAGCAAATAAGAAAAACCGTGAGCGTAGCGGTAACGTGGTCTACATTCGAGCGGTAGCTCGTTTTGAGATGGATAAAAGAATGCCAACGCTTCCGAGCGATACGAGCATCGCTGTGCCGCCTTGGCTGAAAAAAGTGAGTGGAATACCCGTGAGGGGAATGAGTCCGAGCATCGCGGCAATGTTTATGAACGCCTCTGCGGAGAGGTAGCTTGCTATGCCTATTCCGAGAAGCATGCCGAACGAATCGCTCGCTCGCACAGATACCGCAAACCCTCGGAGTGCCAGAAGGAGAAAGAGCACAATAATAGACACACTGCCCACGAAGCCGAACTCTTCCGCGGCAACGGCAAACACCGAATCCCCCATCGGCTCGGGCAGGTAGGTGAATTTCTGCACGCCCTGCCCGAATCCTCTTCCCGAAAAACCACCGGAACCGATGGCGATGAGCGACTGGCGAATTTGATATCCTTCCGCTTGGGGGTTTTGCGCAGGATCAAAAAACGTTACGATGCGGTCCTTAACGTAGGGCCTGGCGAAAGCAAGTGCTCCTATAAGTAATGCTCCAATGAGCGCCACAAGCACCAGGTGGCGTATACGCGCGCCAGCAGCAATGTATACGGCTCCCACGGCGACTATAACGATACCGAGCGTACCGACGTCTGGCTGTAAAAGAAGAATAATGACTGGAAGCACAAGAATGGCGAGGAATCCACCGAGCCCATAGCGCATCGTTGTTATACGTTTTTGATTGACAGAGAAATATGCAGCCGCGAGAATGATAGCGCCTATTTTTATCATCTCTGCCGGCTGAAAAGAAAAGAAGCGAAAATCAAGCCAGCGCGTTCCGCCCGCATGTTCAATGCCGAGTGAGGGAACGAACACAAGCGCGGTTATTCCTAGAGAAAAGAGATAGAGAGGAAGCGCCCAGTGCCGCCATGCACGGTGGTCAATTACGGACGTCGCGATGAGGACAACGAGACCGATGCCGATGCCGAGTACCACGTGATTAAAAACCACAGATGTTATATGCGTCTCACCTCGCGCAAGGAGACCGAACGCGCCGGACGCAAAGATCAGCGTGCCAAAAGTAACAAGAGTACCAACGAGGAGAAGTAGCCAGCGATCCGCGTGTCTTCTAACAGCGCTCATATATACAGTATATATCTATGCCACACTCTAGCCCCTCGCACATGAGAGACTTCCATTTTGCTAAACTGCAACGAGGGCGAAAATGACACCGAGAAATGCAAAGACCATAGAGAGCACCCAATAGCGCATGGTAACTTTATAGCCGGGCCAGCCGAGCGCTTCAAAATGATGATGGAGAGGGGCGATAAGAAAAAGTTTCCGCCCGAAGAATTTTTTCCAGACAACTTGCAGAACGTCTGAAGCAACGGTGGCGACGAGTAGCGCGCCGACAATGGGCAGAACACTGATACCCACTCCCCCGCCAAGGTTATCGGTCATAAACGCGACAACCGCTATGGTGAGCGTGAGCCCCATGGTGCCCGTGTCGGTCATGTAAAAACGCGCCGGCGGAATGTTGTACCATAAGAAAGCGAGAATTCCCCCAACGACAGTCGCGCAAAATGCGGCAAGGTCTATTTGCTGTTGCGAAAATGCGATAAGTGCGTACGACGCAAACACCGAAGCAAAGACTCCGCCCGAAAGTCCGTCTATGCCGTCAATAACACCCGAGGCGTAGAGCGCTAAAGACACGAACACAAAAAGCGGCACGATAAAAATTCCTATTTCAAATGGAGAGGAAAAAGGAATATTTATGGCAACGACATCCAGTTTGTCGTAAAACCACCAGCCGATAAAAGTGGATAGTAGAACGACGACACACAGACGGAGCCAGAGCGGCACGCCTCTGCCGTTTCCATTTAAACGGATAACCGCCAGGTCGTCTGCGAGGCCGACAAGCGAGCCGATGAGAAGAGTCGCAAGCGGTATCCATGTCTGACTTCTCGTTACAAAATTCAACTCGGTAATTTCAAGAAGCGCGATACCGAGCGCCACGAGAACAACACTCCCCCAGACAACGATGCCGCCCATGCGTGGCGCGCGCACCTCGTGCTTTTCATGAAGGCGATTAAATTCAGAAGCGGAAGAGCCGTCCAGAGCAATTTTTCCCGGGGTCTTTTTCCACGCCTTATATTTGTAGAGGTAGTGGGTGAGGATCCGCGCGCCAAACATACCGACACAAAACGCCGCCGCCGCCGGCACCAGGACGCGCACAAGTTCGAATATTTCAATTGATATCATAGGTGCGTATTTAAAGCATGTTTGAAAACTTCCGCTCGCTGCATATTGCCCGACCCGAACAGGACGTGGGGAACAAAGGATTCTGTATCACTACTGCGAGATGTGGCAATAGCTTGAGAGTTTCCTGCGCGATGTTCTCTCGGGCAATATGTGCGCTCGCTTTCTGTAAACAGGTTTCAAACATACTCTATAAGGAATCGCGGATGCGGCGCACGAGTTCTTCCATGTCGTGAAATCTACCTTCTTGCGTACTCCCGAGTACCACAACCGCTATCGCGTGCGCGGGTTCCGGTTCAAACACAATCGCAAGATTCCCGCCGGCAAGGTCAGTAAGGCCGGTTTTGCCAAGGATAAGCCCGGGGATGACCGGCAGGGCCTCGTTGGTATTAAACGCGACCGCAGCTTTTCCGCCTCTCGCCTCCCAAACCACCAGTTTTTCTTGCGCGGTACTTGAAAAAAGTTTTGGAGATGCAAGAGCGCGTGCGAGAAGTTTTGCTACGTCTCGTGCCGAACCATACGCGCCCGACACGATGCCGTCTTCATCTAAGCCACTCGTATTCAAAAAGTAGGTATGTTCAAGACCTAATTCATCGACAAGCACGTTCATAGCGTACAGCGTCGCCTCGTTACTTTTCGCATCCGGATACAACACGCGGAGTGAGGCGTCGGCCGCCGCCGCGAGAGCGATACTACCGCCGTTGGAGGAGCCGAGCAGAGTGTAGTCAATCACGTCTTTCACAAGCCACCGCTCTCCCGCTTCCAGATGGTCCGAGCTACCAACTGAATATGCCCCGTTCGCGAGCAGAATGTACTCTTCAGGGTCCATTACCGGAGCGATGGAGAGAATCAGAGCAATCTTTGCAATTGAAGCAAGCGGAAGTTGCACATCGGGATTTCGTTCGTATAAAACTTCTCCACTCCGCAGATCAACTGCTATGGCACTTCTTGCCTCCAACATCATTCCGAAAAATGGGTCGGGTACATCTTCTGTCGCGAAATCCGCCGCCGCAACAGCGGCAGGGGTCTTGGGGAACGATACGTCAGTGAAAAAAATTGCTCCCGTAAGTGAGGAAAGGATCAGCGCCGCAATGGCAAGTTGCGGAGTTGAAACGGCCGATTTTGGCTCGTTAGACCGGCTCTGATTGTTCTCCTGAATTTCCATCATGCTTATTATGAGTGAACGCGCTGTTTTCTCTCTCAAACGCGGCGAGTTCGGCGACTATTGTAGCATGCTCCGGTAGATTTTCTGCTCGCGTAGCGCCGAGGTGCGCGAGAAGGTCAGTGGTTGGGCGGTAGAGATATTCCCGCGCGTCTTTAGGGTTGTTTGTGCGTTCTATGAGGCCGCGCTGAAGAAGAGTGCGCATGGTAGACGAAGAATTGACGCCGCGGATGTAGTCAATTTCTGTGCGCGTTGAGGGACCGCGATAGAGCACGATGGAAAGCACCTCAAGCCCCGCATCGCCGATGTCGCGCTCAAGTTCTGCCGCATACGACTCTTCAAGCTCACGCGAGCATGAGGCGGATACCGCAAGCGCCGCTTCTGTTTCCGTGCGCACGAGCACCATTCCGCTTCCCGCAAGGCGGTCGCCGAGAGCCGCCAAACCCTCATCAAGTTCAGTGCGAGAAACATCTAGCATCTTTTCCATCCTTGAAAGCGTTATCGACGCGCCCTCGCTAAACAGCCGGGCCTCAATGCGGGTAGAAAGCGTGGGTTTTGAGTGGTCGGCATGTGGCATATAGATGTAATTGTATCGCAATTTTTACCCAGCACTAATCCCGCCCAGGCGGGATTAGTGCTGGGTTGACAACAAAAAACCGCATGTTGCCATGCGGTTTGAGAGAATCTTCTCGTACGAATCAGCCGAGTTGTTTGCTAATCGTTAAGAGGAGAGCCCACGCCTCTTTGTCGTCAAGCTCAAACTCATCCCTAAGCTTTTGGATGGTCGCGAGCACAATCCTTTTCTTCAGATCTGAAACGAGAATGGAATAATTTGGGCTATTAAGAAGCGCCTCCACGCTAATCCCATTTTCCGCAGCGATATGTTTGTTTACCGTCGCAGTATCATTGGGCATCGGAAACACTGCGTGGATCTCCTTATTCACTTTCTCAAATTTTTCTTCAGAATACTTTTCTTGACCAAAATCCATACCTAAACGAGCAATCATCAAATCCAGCTCGCTGTACGGGCACACCATGTCGAATTCTTCCATCTCTGGTTTCTCCTCTGCAACTAATTAATACCCTATCATGAAACATGATAACCTGTCATAGGTGACGATAATTAAAGGTATGTCTCGCGTCCTATTTGCTAATTCAATTGAATTAACAAATAGGAAATATGTTCTGCGCCGTCCGAGCACCAAAAATATCACGAGGAGTTTTGTGAGAAAAAACGCATGTAGTGAGTACGCTCTTGTGTGTTTATGAACCACCGTACACGCGCTGATTTTGATGCTGGATTCCGCTCTACGCAAAAATAACAAGGGTTAATTCTCAATATGTGTGTTTGGGACTACCGTTTATACTACGGCGGTGTTCTACGCTCCATATTTTGGGGTTGCGAGAGACTCAGCTTCAAGGGTAATGTCGCTGAAGAGTTTCTCTTGCGTTGCGGAAATAGAGCCGGAGCGGACGAGCTCAAGCGCGGCGAGAAAATATACGATTACTTCGTGTTTATCTGCTTTTTTTGTAAGCTCGCTGAAGCGTGTTTTCATGGCACTCCGTAGGCGTTCGTGAAGGCGTTTTATGACATCTTCAAGCGCAAGAACTGGTGCGACAACGGCCTTTACCATTTTTTCCGCCACGGGGAGCAAGGCGATGAGTCGCCGAATTGCATTTCCGAGCGTTTCCACGCTCACTTCTCCGGGCGCAAACCTTACTTCTCGAAGCGGCGCGCGTTTTGGAAATATGAGCGGTGCCCTCCCCCACTCACTCCGTAAAAGTTTTGCGCCTCTACGGACGAGACGCAGACGCTTAAGCCGCCGTTCCAATTCATCCACACTCTCCTTTTCCTCTTCAGAAAGCGTTAGAAACGGCAGAAGTGCGCGCGATTTGATGAGGAGAAGTGTGGAAGCAACAAGCACGAATTGCGATGCTTCCGCGAGAGGATATGCAGGCAGTTTTTCAACATGCGCAAGATATGCGTCAGCTACCTCCGAAAGCGACACTTCTGATATGGGAAGCTTCCGTGCCTCTATCAAGTCAAGCAAAACCTCAAGGGATCCCGCGAACGCGCGCGTGCTCACGGTAAATGCCGCATTCATGTTTCTTCTTCCGTATTTTCCGATAAGCGAGCGTCAATACGGGTCATATCGCGCGGGAAGAGAGTGGCTTCACGAATGTTTGCAAGTCCCAACATGCGCGCAGTTAAGCGCTCTAGGCCAGTGGAGCACCCGCCGTGAGGTGGCATGCCCACTTTGAATGTTTGCAAATAAAAAGCGAATTTTTCCGGGTCTAACCCCTTTTGTCTAATGCGTTCCACAAGCACATCGTGCTCATGCACGCGCTGACCACCGGAGTTTATTTCGAGCCCGCGGAAAAGCAGGTCAAAATAACGTGTATGGCCGGAATCTTCCGGGTCTTCATATGTATAGAACGGACGCTTGGATGTAGGAAAATGTGTTACAAAAACAAAATCTGAGTCGTGCTCTTTAAGCGCCCACTCGTGAAGCAGTCGTTCCTGCTCGGGTTCAAGATCTGGCTCATGCGGTACGCCGAGCAACTCTTGCGCCTCTTTCAGTTTGAGTATCGGAAACTTCTCATTAGGAAGCTTGGGCAATTCAACATTGAAACGCTGAAGTGCGTCGGCGTGCTTGTGGCGCACGACCGCTACCACATCACGCATGGTGGTTTCAAGCGCATCCATCACATCAAAATGGTCTTTGATGAATCCCATCTCAAAATCCATTTGTGTGAGCTCGGAAAGATGGCGGGGGGTAGCGTGTTTTTCCGCCCGCCAAATCTTCGGTGTTGTGAATACTCTCTCAAACGCGCCAACCATGATCTGCTTATAGAGCTGGGGACTTGTGGCAAGGTACGCCTTTTGGTCGTAGTAGTAATCAACCTTAAACGCGGCGGCGCCACCCTCGGCATCGCCTCCTACGATTGCCGGTGCCTGAAATTCAACGAAATCGCGTTTACGGAGCGAGTCGCGAAACGCCTCTATGATGGTCGCCTGCAGGGCAAAAATATCTCGCGCCCGTGGCGAGCGTACGGTGTATGGCAGATGGTCTAAATAGGTATCAAGGTTGAGCTCGGCACCAAGCTCAAACGGTGTCTCCGCTTTAGAAAGTATCTCAATTTCTTGTATCTCAAGCTCAATATCGCCATTTTGTACATTCGGGTTCACATTTTTTTCCGGTCGTTTATTCACTTGGCCTGATATGGAAACGACATACTCCGGGCGCACCCCCTTTGCCGCCTCAATGGCATCGGACTTTGGCAACACCACCCCCTGTACGCTTCCAGAACGGTCGCGAATCTCAAAAAATACGAGTTTTCCCTGGTCGCGCCGTACCGATACCCAGCCGCTTACCGAGACGGCTTTCCCGATATTTTCCGAGAGATTTTTTATGAGAGTACGTTCCATACTTGACATAATAAATTCCAAATTACAAATAACAAATTCCAAACAAATTCAAATCACCGAAATAACAAATTCAAAATGGGTACGTCGTGTTTAGTATTTAGTAATTGGAATTTAGATATTGTTTGTGATTTGGTGCTTGGTGCTTGGGATTTTAAATCATAACACCAATCTTCTTCCGCACCTCGGTCATTTTTTTACTCGCGCGCTCGCGCGCTTTCTCTGCCCCCTCGGCAAGTACGGTGCGCACCTCGTCGTCTGAAATTGATTCACGGCGTTCGCGCATAGGAGCAACCGTCGCTTCAATGTCCTCAACGAGCGCCTCTTTGCTCGCCTTGTAGTTTCCCTTATTTGCCTTGTATAGCGCCCCAAGCTCTCCCCTCTCTTTGAAAAGCGAGTGAATGTTGTATACGTGCTCTGGGCTCTCGCCGGACGAGTCGGTAACAATACTCATCACCGCTTTCGCGATTTCATCTTTTGTTCCGAAAAGAGGAATGGTGTTGCCATAACTCTTGCTCATTTTTTGCCCGTCCGTGCCCGGAACGGTCGCAACTGATTCCAAAATGCGCTCTTTCGGCTCTTTGAATGTTTCTCCGAATGTTTCGTTAAACTTCGCCGCCGCTTCGCGCGCATATTCAATGTGCTGACGCTGATCGGCGCCGACCGGCACTACGTCAATGTCGTATAAAAGAATGTCTGCCGCCATGAGCATTGGGTAGTTGAAAAGTCCGGCATTCGCTTCAAGCCCTTTCGCCACCTTGTCTTTATATGCGTGCGCCTGCATCAAAAACGGCACGGTAACGAGCGTCTCAAAAATCCACGCAAGTTCCGTATGCTCCGGTACGTCCGATTGCTTAAAAATGGTCGCCCTCTTCGGGTCCACACCAACTGCGAGATAATCCTTCACCACGTTCACAATGTTCTGCCGAAGTTCCTCTGGGTTTTTGAGCGTCGTCAGAGCGTGGTAATCCACCACCAAAAGAGAGCTCTCGTAGTCGCCATACAAATCAACGAACGGTTTCAACGCTCCAAAATAATTCCCGATGTGAAGCGCGCCCGAGGGCTGAAGTCCGGTCAAGAGTCGTTGCATTGGTAGATTATAGCAAACGAAGCGGCCAAGCACATCTTGTACTTGGCCGAAATTTTTCTCCTTAACTTTCGAGAAACAGGGTGTCACGCCGCAGTTGGCAAGTCAATCACGAACCGCGAGCCCTTTCCTACGCCCTCGGACTCCGCCCAGATTTTGCCGCCATGTGCTTCCACGATTTGCTTTGCGATGTAAAGACCAAAGCCCGTGGAATGCACGTTTACTTTGATGGAATCCTGACCATGTCCGCCTTCGGTGAAAAGTTTCTCCATATCCTCCGGTGAAATGCCGACGCCGGTATCTTCAACCACCATACGCACCCTTCCCCCTTTGCCGCCGAGAAATACCGACACGCTTCCGGATGGTGTGTAGGTAATGGAGTTACCGATAAGATTTCTAACGACATGCTGACGGAGTTTCTCATCGTCCCCCATCACGGTATACACGCCTTCGGGCGCGGTGAGCGAGAGCTGAAGGCCTTTCTTTTCTGCCGATGTGCGCATTTCACCCACGATCGCTTCCACAATCTTTTTAAAATCAAAAGGTTCTTTTTTATACGACACCGTGCCTTTTTTCAAATTTGACGCATCTAAAATACCCATCACTACCCCTACCCCGGCGCGCATCTCTTGGAGTGCGAGTTTCGCCATTGTTTCAAGACCTTCCGAGACGCGGCCATAGGCGCCGTCTATAATAGCCGCAAACCCCGCTTCGCCTTTTGCCAAATACCCCTTCACCTCATGACTCAAAAAGTGCAAAAGCGCCTCCTGCTCACGATTCACCAGCTCTAGCTCCTTCTCTTGCGCTTCTATGAGTTCACGCTGTGATATTTCTTTATATACACCGCGTATAAGGAGCGCGCCGGAAAGCAAAATGAGAAGGAAAATCACGATACGAAACACCATGATTGCGGTGTCCTCGGCGACAATAATCTCGGAAACACTGATTACAGAAAGAATAAATATGAGTAGCGCGGTAGCGGCTATTTTCACATTAAAGAGATGGTGTCGGAGAATCGCATATGCAGTAAGTGCTATAAGCGGAAGTTGGAATAATCCGCCAAACGGAATAAGGTCGGCAATATTAAAAAAGGCTGGAAGAATAAAGTTGAACGTAAGAATAAAGAAAAAGGTGATTGCAACTCCCGCGAACACAAATTCGTACTGCCGCCGCTCTACCCCGCTCGTTCGTAGTAGTTTCTGTGCAAGAAATACGACGCCTGCCGAGACATATACGAGCACTGTCGAGCCGAACACAATAATTCCCCATCCCACCGAGGTTTCTATGGAGGATGGACCGATGAAGATCACCCGTTCGTATACAAACGGAGTCATAACGAGCGCAGAAACAAGACCAGTCCATCCCGCAAGCGCCGCAAGAGCCCATCCTTTTGTTTTGTTCACCTTGTTCGGAAATTCTAGAGCTAGAAGCAAAAATGCATATGCGTGCCACGAAGCAAAGAAAAGGACGAGGCGTATTGCCCAAAGGATATGCACTTCATCGGTTAGGCGGTAGCTGATGAAATTTGCCAAGCTCCAGCCAATCGTTACCGCGGAGTATAAAAGAAGCGCTTGTGCTGTGGCGGAGCGCGAGTTGGATACGTATACCACAAGCGCAAGCATTGCGGCACCCGCCACAGCGGCACCAACGAGCATAAGGTCTATATTTACTACTTCAGGCATGGAGATAGAGAAAACGAGTAACGTCCGGAGGGCATGTTCCCACCGCACACAATGGTCCGCACCGCTCGCGCGATGGCGGCGCCACGCATAAACGACGACTCGGCTATTTGCGGAATGCCCACGAGAGTGTTTCCTATCTCTGCAAACGAATCATTCAGGCGCGGTTCGAGATATGAAGTTCCGATGAAATCATGGGCAAGTTTTATCTTTTTTTCCGGCGACATTGACTCGGCGGAACGAATAGCGTCCTCAACCGCTCGGTCAAGTAAGCCGTTGAGAAGCGGCGTATTACGGTCAAGGTCATACCTCTCAACATCAAGAAGCACGCCATCTCCGATACCCGTCACCATAACAACCGGTACCCCAAGCTTTCGCGCCTCGTCCCGGATAAAAAGTTTCAGCGGCAGAGCGTCCATTTCTTCTACAAGCACTCGCGCTTTCGGTTCAGAGAGAAATTGCATGAGCGAACCGGACGTCAATCCTTCGGCTGAGACGGAGAGGGTGTAGTAGGGGTCTATTTCAAGTATTTGTCGTGTCGTGAGTTCCGCCTTGTTCAGACCGACATCCGGCAATCCCGCACGAAATCTGTTGAGATTCGCCGTTAAAAGAATGTCCGGGTCCGCAAGCGACATGGAGCGCGCGCCACCTTCAAGCGCCACGCACACGGCTCCCGGATTGCCAACGTTTAGACCTGCAAATGCAATATGCGAAGTCGCAAAAATAGACTGCTCCTCTGGAGTAATAAGGTTGTGGTTTCTTGCGGTGCGCAATTCTGAAAAAGCGTGTAGTTCAACTGTGCGAATTGCCGTGTTACGCCACGGATACTCAACTATCCTATCGTCGGGCAGAGACGTAAGGGGAAGCGGCTTTTTTCCGAATGAGCGGGGGTCGCGAATTTCCGCAAGTTCCGCACACTGCATATCGTAGAGATCATGGTACGAAATCTGGCGCTCTTTCAGAGAACGTACGTATGCATCTCGTTCGGGCTCACCGCCAAACGAACGTATGGTAATAAGCGATGCCTTTCCCATTTCACTATTGTACCGTACGACCGTATTAACGCTCGGTGAGTTTTTGCGATACGGGGACACGAGGAGTGCACCACGACACATTGCCCTTAAGTGCGCCGGTTGCAAATAAAAATTGGAGCGGATGGGAAAATCCGAATGCGCGTCCCGCCTCTCGGCGCGTATCGTCATACTCCATGGCCGCTACATATACAGAAACGTCAAATCTTGCGGCAGTGAGCGTAAGTGCCGTATGTGATGCCTGAAAACCAACTCCAATCCATGAAGAAACCGTGTCGTCTCCGGCGAATCCAAATACACATGGTGCGGAAGAAATAGACGTGACGTTTAACTTTGAGAGAAATCTTCCAATGTCTATAAAACGAATAATGTTCGGCAAAAGCCACGAAAGTATCGCGGGCTGGTTCAGCGAATAGCCGGGAATACCTGTTTTTCTCCATGAGCCTGTTGGTGTAATCCATGAGGCCATTTCTCGACGGAACGCATTTGAGCGATACGCTCGCCGCATGCCCTCGGCCGTGCATGATGCAATACATGCAACTGTTCTCCCACTCGCGATGGCGCATTCCGGCTTTGCTAGTGCGGCGGGAAAAAGTGGAGAACGTGCAGACGCCGCCTCAAGCGTATTGTGTGGTATCGCACTGTCGCGCTCAAATATACCGCGGCGATTCCGCCTGGAGCACAAGGCGTTTATTAACGGAGCGATGGTAACGTCAAAAACTCCATGCTGTGTGTGGAACTCTATTTCTGCAATAACCGGCGCTCGCCCAAGTCGCGTCATCGTTTGCGTGCCACTGTACGCCGCAAGCAACACGATATGATGAATAAGATATCCAAAGCTAATGTGCCGATAGCGTCCGAGTGCGTCACTTTTCGGCAACCGTATCGACTCGTCGTTGATAATAGATAGTCGATTTCCCGTGAGGATAAACTTCCACGGCTGACTGTTGTGCGTAGACGGCGCACGGATAGCATACGACAAAATATGCTTAATGCGAGCGTTACACGAATCTTTACTCTCAAAATCTTTTTTATACGTCTCTGCACTGAATTTTTCTGGCATAGCGTGGATTTTAAGACTTCACGACCCATTTCTGTTTCGTATCCGGCCGAAAGTATGTAGGGTCTTCATGCGGCCAGAATATGAGTCGCGGCTCTGTACGTTCGCCGAGATGCAAGGAGAGCTCGTAAAATTCTGCACTTTTTAGTTTTAAGTTTTTTACGATCTCCGCTTTTAACTTTGCGGCAAGCGCTTTTTCAACTTCTGCCCCACGCCGTTGTTCAACGTTTATTTCCAGATATTGATTTTGACGATCATCAAATTTTGTTACAAGCGTTAAGCGTCCCGTTAGACGTTGTACAAATCCACTCTGGAGCAATGTCTCGCGAATAATCTCCGGATATATCTGCAAGCCGTATAGTGTTGTGGAGAGGTCAAGACGTTCGTAGACAAACACAAACGGTAGCTTAGCGGTTTTTGTCGCGATACCCGCGCGGGCAAGTTCTTTTGTAAGATGTACGCCGTGCATTTTGCATATGCTTGAAATTTCATCATAGGTGTACACGCCGCCGCGATCTCCTATCGCATATCGTATGAGTGGCGTCGCGCTGTCTCCGGTTACCAATAACTCGCCTTTCAATGCCTCAAAGGATGTGAAGTGTGGGATGTACTGCGCAAGCGTCGGTGTTTTATCTGTTCCACCAAATAGGGCTCGGAAAAGATCGGGATGTTTACATGCAAGTCGTCGGATAAGTATGGACACGGGCGTCTCAAACGCCATGGTCCCCAAATCTGCACTCCCGTAAATGTTCATTGTGTCTGTCAAAACATTTCGCACATTCGCTTTTTTTGCAACGTATTCACGAAATGATTCCGTGAATGCTTCGGCTGCAAACACGAGTGCTGTTTTGTGTTTTCGTATAGAGATACCATTTTCTTCGGCCTCATCGAGCACGTCTTTAACAAATGGCGGATAGCCGGCAATAATAAGCTGTTCGTACTGCGGCGCCAACTGCTTTAGCGCCTTAAAAATTTCTTGCTTGTTAAGTCCCGGAGTTATTACGGCAACCGGATAGCCGCGCCGGCCCATAAGTTCAAACGCCTCGCTCGTAATGAAACCACCTATCCATACACCCATCCCAAAACACACAATAACGAGTGTTGATTTCTTTGAGGAAAGCGAGCACGAAGTAAAGAACAGTTCATGGATGGCGGATGACTGATCGTTTACCGAGTGAGAGCGTGCGAAGTACACAGGTTTCCCCGTCGAGCCAGAAGTCGCTGTAAGCATGTGGGGCGAACTGATTACCCCATCCCAAAATAAATCGGGGAATAAAGATTTTCGAAGATAATTGTCTTTTGTGATTGGCGGGATTGCAAGAAATGTTTGTGCCGTTGGAGTTCGTTGATGCGCTTTACTGTTTCTTAGAAAACGCGCGTATGCGGGAACACGTTTCGCAGCTCGTGTGAACAAAGTGCACATGTACTTAGTTTGAATCTTAGACCACATATCAGATGTGTGCGTACGCAATTCTTTTAGTACCATGTGCATATATTATAACACTACTTAACTGAAAATACAAGTTTGTATAGGATCAGCTCTGGAGCAATTGGCTACTTACGTACAAAAGACAGGGTGACGAGTCCGGCAAAAAGCCACCAGAAGCGGTATGTTTCGCCAAATAGAGCTATAATTACGGCATTCGGCTGCCAGAATTCTAAAAGTGGCGGGACGCTAAGCCACGAGACTATGACAACGACTGTAGTTGCTACCCCTACGAGAGCCGCGTGAAGAAAGCCTCCTCCATCGTAAGAGTCGGTAAATCGTGTGAAAGAAAAGAATAGCACAAGAGCGAGTACTAGAAAGGCAATCGTCTGTCCCGTTGCGCCAAGAGACACCACAAGCTCTCCGACACCCCGCGCACTTCCGATGGAGATGTGAAGCAGCGCGGCGATTGGAAATGCGAGAGCAAGCGCCGCAGCGCGGCGCGAGCCGCTCCGAAGTGAATCAATGCCAACGAGTGCCACAAGGCCGCCGAGGATTAACCAATCCATGGTGACAAAAGGAAGCCATTCGCTGATGGGTAGGGAGTCCATGGCAATATACTACTACGAAAATTATGGCCGATCTGCAAATGATACGAATACTACAAGTGGTTACAAATTTCTAAAAAGCACCAAATTCCAAGTACCGAATCACAAAAAATATCAAAATATCTAAATTCTAATTACTAAATACAAAACACGACGTACCAGTTTTGAATTTGTGATTTCGGTTATTTGAATTTGTTTGGAATTTGAGGTTTGTAATTTGTTATTTATTACGTCAGTGGTATTATAATCCTTCTCTTTTAAGTTGTTCAATCAACTCTTGTGCCTCACGCGACAGTTTTTTAGGGAGTCCTATTGAAATACGCACCAATAAATCGCCGCGACTTCCTCGTCCATAAGGTACGCCAAGCTCTTTGATGCGAATAAGTTCCCCGTGAGCCACCCCTTTCGGAATATGCACTTTTTCTTCGCCGTCAAGCGTTTGAATTTTATACTCCGTGCCAAGGAGCGCATCGGTGAGTTTAATGGAAAGCGACATGAGGATATTATTGCCCTCGCGCGAGAACGCCCGATCTGGCGTCACGTGCAGTTTTACATACAAATCACCCGTTTCTCCCCCGCTTATCGCTTCGCCCATCTTCGGCATGCGTATCATTTCGCCGTCTGAAACACCGTGGGGTACGGTTATACGGATTTCTTCTTCGCGTTTCAAGACTCCCGCACCGCGGCATACCGCACACAGCGCATCCGGCATCTCGCCTTTTCCACGACATTCGGCACAAACTCTGCGCGACGTGAATTGTCCGAAGAAGGTAGAGCGTGTTTCGCGCACTTCACCCTTACCGTTACAGGCCTTGCAAGTGTGCTTTTTAGAGTCGGCAGCAGCGCCACTTCCCTTGCATACGTCACACACTCCCACTTTTGCTATTAGAACGCGACGTTCGGTACCGAAAACGCTCTCGCGGAATGAAAGTTCAATGTCTATGGAGATGTCTCGGCCCCTCGACTCTGCTCGGTGTGAACCGCCGAAAAATTCCGAGAACACATCGCCGAAGTCAAACTCCACGCCTCCACCTCCGCCAAAATCTTGTGTAAACTGCGAAAAATCAAATCCGGAAAATCCGCTTGCGCCCGCGCCAGCGCCGCCCGCGAATGTTCGGCCATACGTATCGTATTCCGCACGGCGTTTTTTGTCACCCAAAACCGCATACGCTTCGGATGCTTCCTTGAAACGACTCTCGTCGCCCCCCTTTTTATCAGGATGATGCTGATGCGCGAGCTTGCGAAATGCACTTTTTATTTCCTCCTCGCTCGCTCCTTTATGGACGCCGAGTATGTCGTAATAGTCCTTCTTCATGCGCGATGTTATTTAGATTCTGCGGACGGCGGCTGATCCCCGTTCGAAGACGATTGTTCACCTCCTTCTTTCGGCGGTTGATTTTGCTGTTGACTCATCGCTTGGCCGATTGCGCTCATCGCCTGCGAGAGCGCCTCGGCAGCGGATTTTATGCTGGCCGTATCTGTGCCGCCGCGTGCCGCTTTAGCGGCGTCTATTTTTTCCTGCACGTTTTTCTTAATGTCATCGCCCACCTTGTCGCCGTGTTCTTTGAGCGCTTTTTCGGCGGCATATACAATCTGGTCAGCGGCGTTTTGCTCTTCAATAAGTTCGCGTTTCTTTTTATCCTCGTCGGCATGCGCGTCGGCATCCTGCCTCATTTTTTTAATATCCGCTTCGGAAAGTCCCGAGGATGCTTCAATGCGGATGGACTGCTCCTTGCCGCTTGTTTTGTCGCGTGCTTTTACGCTCAATATACCGTTCGCATCAATATCAAAGGACACTTCAACTTGCGGTGTTCCGCGAGGCGCCGGCGGAATGCCGTCTAAATTAAACCTCCCGAGTGATTTATTATCTGTGACCATGGGCCGCTCGCCCTGCACCACGTGAATTTCCACCGACGGCTGGTTATCTGAGGCGGTTGAAAACACCTGCGAACGCGACGTGGGGATAGTCGTGTTGCGCTCAATGAGTTTTGTCGCCACGCCGCCAAGCGTTTCAATGCCGAGTGAGAGCGGAATGACATCCAAAAGTAAAACGTCTTTTACATCCCCCTGCATGATGCCGCCCTGTATCGCGGCGCCAATTGCCACCACCTCATCCGGATTCACACCCATGTGCGGTTTTTTTCCGAAAATCCCCTCAACCGCCTTTTGGATAGCCGGCATGCGTGTTTGCCCACCCACAAGTATCACCTCGTGTATATCGCCAACCTTGAATGGCGATGCGTCCATCGCGCGTTTCGTTATAAGAACGGCTCGTTCAATAAACTCTTCCGTGAGTTCCTCCAGTTTCGCTCGCGTACATTTGATAAGAAGGTGTTGGGGGCCGGCATCAGTAGAGGTAATAAACGGAATATTTACTTCCGTTTCAAGCGCCGTAGAGAGTTCAATTTTGGCCTTTTCCGCCGCCTCATCCAAACGCTGGCGCGCTAGCGGGTCTTTGCGCACATCCACTCCAGACTCTCTTTTAAATTCATCCGCAAGCCAGTGCATTATTTTCTGGTCCACGTCTTTGCCGCCAAGATGTGCATCGCCATCAGTAGAGCGAACCTCTATCACATCATCCCCGACTTCCAAAACGGATATGTCAAACGTGCCGCCACCAAAGTCAAATACAACTATTTTTTCGTTTTTCTTTTTGTTGAAACCATACGCGAGCGCCGCGGCGGTCGGCTCATTGATTATTCGCTTCACGTCAAGACCGGCAATACGCCCCGCGTCTTTCGTTGCTTGTCGTTGAGAATCGTTAAAGTACGCCGGTACGGTAATAATCGCCTCTGTAATCGTTTCTCCAAGCCGCGCCTCCGCATCGTGTTTCAATTTCTGCAGAACCATTGCGGATATTTCTTCGGGACGGTACCACTTAGCTTGCCCTGAGCCTGTCGAAGAGTCGCCCATTTGTATCTCAATGCCGCCGTTGGCGGACTTGCGCGTTTCAAACGGTACCGCCTCTCTATCCTTTGCTACCGCCGGTTCGTCAAAAATGTGCCCGATGAAGCGCTTCATTTGATAAACAGTATTTTTCGGATTCGTTACTGCCTGACGCTTCGCAAGAAGTCCGACCAAACGCTCTCCGGTTTTTGAGATCGCAACGACAGATGGCGTCGTACGAGCCCCTTCAGCGTTCTCAATAATTTCAGGCTCGCCTGACCTTACCACCGCAATCGCGGAGTTTGTGGTACCGAGGTCTATACCTAATATTTTGGACATGTTAGAGATTCTTAATGAATGATAATGAATTTAGAAGCTCTTACACCCCGTGAAATCGCCGCGAAGCGGCGAGCGCCGAAGGCGCATTTCACTGGGGTTAGGTAAAACATAGTCGCTACGCTCCTTGCTTTTCTAAAGATTTTACTACCACCTGCGCCGGACGCAACACTCTATCACCAGCTCTGTACCCGAATCGCAAAACGATAGCAATACTGCCCGCCTCACCGACGACATCGTCTTTTTCCTCCGCAACATCGTGAAGCGCAGGATTAAACACGTCGCCAACCTTGCCAAATCGCTCAATACCGTGTCGCCGCAGAGCGTCAATAAGCTGGTCACGCACAGCCTCCATACCCGTTTTCCAGCCATCGTTCACTTCTGTCCATACCTCGCTCCCCGCCGCCATATCAAAACTATCCAGTGCGGGAATAATATCGTGAACGAGCGCTTCGCGCAAAATTTCAGCGCTTCGCGCCACTTTTGACTCACTGTCTTTTCTCGCGTTTATAGCATCCGCCTTGCATCTCTGCCAGCCATCCAAATATTCCGTGCGTTCTTTCTTGCATTCTTCAAGCTCCACCTTGAGCTTTTGTATTTTTTGCTTCAGCACGCCAAGTTCTCCCAGCTCTTCGCTCGGTTCAACAGTTATCCCGTCCTCGCTAGAGAACAGCTCGCCTTCATCTTGCCGTTCCGTCATTAAAGAACATTATACCAGAGATATTGCCGGATGCAAAAATGCGGCCTAGGAACTAGGTCGCTGTAGGACCCATAGTCCGAAAATAGGAAGCTAAATTTTCATATCTACCGCTTAGACCACTGGGGAGCTCGGCGCGCCGCCTTTAGGCCGAATTTCTTGCGTTCCTTGGCGCGCGGGTCGCGTTTCAAAAATCCCAACACCTTTAGCTGCTTTCTTTGTTCGCCATCCACCTTCACGATTGCGCGCGCAATTCCCATACGCACGGCTTCTGCCTGTGCTTTATGACCCCCACCGGAAACATGCGCGGATACTGCATAGTGGGCATTGAGAGAACTCAAGGGCGCATAGGCAGTCTTTACCATAGCGGCAAGCGGAAAGTATTCATCCGCTTTCTTGTTGTTGACGATTAGCGACGCGTTTTTTGCTTTTTCAATACGCACACGCGCACTCGCGGTCTTCCGCCGTCCAATCCCCTCCGTATATGTGTGTTCTTTCACCATACTAGTGTGTGTGTCAGATTACTCACTGACGATAAGTTTTTTCATTCTCCCCACTAAAAGACGGTTGCGCGGGAGCATACCCTTCACCGCTATGCGGAGCGCTTCTTCTATGCCGCGGCGCCCAACAAGCGCGCCGAGAGTTTCTCGTTTTAAGCCACTCGGATAACCGGAGTAACGCGTGTTAATGTCCCGCTTTCTCCGTTCCGTCATAAAGATTTTAGCGGCGTGCTCTATGGTAACACGCACGCGAGAAGGAATGCGCGGCGTATATTCGGCGCTTGTTTTCCCAATGAGCGCTTTAGCGGCCTCGGACGCAACACGCCCGAGAGATTTCCCTGTTGCATTTATTTTGTATTCAAACATAACAACAAGTTTAAAATTTAAAATGAAAATCTAAAAACGACAATGAAAAGTTAAAAACTGCCGAGAAGCGTGTGTGCCGTTTTACATTTTAAATTGTCGTTTTTCATTTTTCACTTTTAGTTTTTAATTTATACAAACTCTATCCTCGCCATTTCGCCCACACGCTTACCTTGTGTCCCGAGTTTTACAATGCGCGTATATCCGCCTGCGCGGTTTATGAAACGTGTCGCGTACGTTTCGTAAAGTTTTTGAGTCGCTTCACGTGAGCTAGCCAGCTTGGTCGTCACGGAACGACGTGAGGCAAGCGTCTTCTTCTTACCATCTGTGACAACACGCTCTATGAACGGACGAAGCTCTTTTGCTTTCGCCTCGGTAGTCACAATGGCGCCGTGAAGCACAAGTGAACGCGCCAAGCCGCGTAAAAGCGCTGTACGTTGCCTTTTTGTGCGACCCAGTATTCTGTTTTTATTGTGATGACGCACGGTAGTAAGTTAAAAATTTAAAATGAAAATCTAAAAGTTGCAATGAAAAGTTAAAAACTGCCGAGAAGCGTGTATTCGGTTTTACATTTTTAATTTCTATTGCCTCAAAGTGAGCCCTAAATTTGAAAGTGCTCTCTTAATATCCTGCAACCCCTTTTGCCCCAGTCCCTCTATCGCCAGAAGGTCATCTTCACGCTTCCGTACCAATCCGCCCACTGTGCGAATAGATGCTTCATTAAGCGCATCCTCAACACGTGCCGAAAGCTTCAGCTCCGATATGCGCGTTTTTAAGAGCTCGGCGTCAGCAGAGAGTCTATCTTCTCGCACGGCGGGCAACTCGCCGGCCGCAACCACTTCTTGCGGCACCTCCTCTTCTTCCTTAAATCCAACGACCGCCTTCAATTGGTGAATCATGGTCTCAATAGAGCGCGTGAGCGCTTCGTGCGCCGTAATGGTTCCATCCGTTTCTATAAAGATGCGCAATCTGTTGAAGTCCGTTCTATCACCAACGCGCATGTTCTCCACCTCGTAGTTTACGCGGCGAATAGGAGAGAACACTGCATCAAGCGCGATAGTTCCGATATCCACGCGCTCTTTTTGGTGCACCTCTTTAGGCACATATCCCAAGCCGCGCTCTGCATGCAGCTCCATCTCTAGCGTTGTCTTGCTACTTATGGTTGCTACGTGCTGTTCCGGATTCAGAACCTCCACTTGCCCCGGAGTGGTAATATCTGCCGCAGTGGCCTCTTTGGGACCCTTTACTGATAGTGTGAGTGTTTGCGGTTCATCGGAAACAAGACGCAAACGAATTTTTCGTACGTTGAGAAGTAAAGTCACCACATCTTCGCGCACTCCTTCTATGGTGGAAAATTCATGCGAAATCCCAGGGATTTTTACATGGGTAATCGCGGCGCCGGGTAAGGAAGACAAAATAATCCTCCGCAAAGAATTGCCGAGTGTGTAGCCGTATCCTGGATACAAGCCGTCTATTTCGTATGAACCGCTGGTCTCTGACTCAGAGACAATGCGCGGTTTGCTAGGTAGGGCGATGTGGTAGTCAGACATGTGTTAGATTTTGTTATGAATAAATACGAACTAAAGTGAGTATGTATGAGTTACAAAAACTTACACCCGACACCTTTTGTGCGGGTTTGCACATTAAGAAACCATCGTAACATAGCATCCCATGTTGTGCAAGGTAGTAGATATCATAGGTGGATAGAAAAGGTGCCGGGTAAGGTTGTTTCTAACTCACTCCGCTCGAAAGAAAATCTTATCTGCTGTAGTACTCAAAGACAAGCGGGTACTCAAGGCCTCCCTCCGTTTGAGTATATTCCGGCAGAGACGAGACGGTCGTCTGGAGGAGAGATATGTCTACCGAAAGCCAGCTCGGTATCGCGCGAATATCTTCTCCCTCGTTTGAAGTAAGGGCAGAAAAGAGCGGAGACGCTCTCGTCTTTCCCTCTCGCACGGCGACCACATCGTCCAAGGACAGCTGAAACGAGGGAGTCGTCACGCGTCGCCCATTCACTGTGAAGTGTCCGTGAGAGGTACTCTGGCGCGCCGAGCGCCGCGTGTGCGCGAACCCCGCGCGGTATACTACGCTATCCAGGCGCAACTCAAACGCTCGATGAAGCGCCTGCGGCGGATTTGGATCTTTCATAGCGCGTGCCGCATAATTTGAAAGTTGGCGCTCCGAAAGACCGTACGTGTAGCGAACACGCTGTTTTTCCAAGAGCTGTTTACTAAAATCTGAACCGGCACGTTTGTGTGATTTCTGCTTTTTTGTGCGCGCTTCGGAAAGCGCAAACTTCTGCGTTTGCGTTTGCGGAAAGATATGCGCGCCAAGGCGCTTGGCGATTTTGTATTTTGATTTGATGGGCAACATAATAACAAGTTTAAAATTTAAAATGAAAATCTAAAAACGACAATGAAAAGTTAAAAACTTCCGAGAAGCGTGTGTGTGGTTTTACATTTTAAGTTGTCGTTTTTCATTTTTCACTTTTAGTTTTTAATTTAAACTCTGCGTGGCTTCGGCGGTCTCGGCCCATTGTGCGGAATGGGGGTATTGTCTCTTATGCGCGATACGTCAACTCCTTTTGACGCAAACGCGCGCAAGGCCGATTCCCTACCTGCACCGACGCCCCGAATAACTACATCAACCTCTTTAACGCCGATGATATTTGCTTTCTCACCAATGAGCTCTCCAACTTTCGCCGCCGCAAACGGTGTTCCTTTCTTTGCGCCGGAGAATCCGAGTGCTCCGGAAGACGACCACGCAACCGTGTTGCCCTCCTTATCGGCAAGCAGTACCTTTGTGTTGTTGTACGTTGCCTGAATATGAAGAGTACCGGCGAGCATGTTCTTTTTTGCAACACGAGCTAACGACCTCGATTTAAGGCCTTGGTCTACCGAGCCGCCGCTTTTTCGAATTATGCGTTTTTTACCCATAGATAAGGAAAATAACAAATTACAAATCCCAAATTCCAAACAATACCGAAATTCTAAATCCTAATGTCTCAAACGTATTTTGTTTTGTATTTTGTATTTTGTTCATTGTGATTTGGTGCTTGGAATTTGGTGCTTTTTGTAAATTCGTAGCCATTTGCAGGTTGAAATATATTTGCAGATTGGCACATATTATGTCTTTTCTAATTTGCGTTTGCCTGAGGTCATCGTCTTTCGCACATTGCCGCGCACGGTGCGCGAGTTTGTTTTAGTTCCCTGTCCCCGAGCCGGAAGTCGTTTTGCATGGCGCCCTCCTCGATACGCCTTGATGTCTTTAAGCCGCCGAATGTTGGCTGAAATAAAACGCTTCAACTCGCCCTCCACCTTATTTTTCTCTACCGCCTCTCGAAGCGCGCCTTCCTCTTTTTGTGACAAATCCTTCGGGCGCGCGCCCGAGTCAATACCAAGTAGCGCAAGTGTGGCGCGCGCGCGTGGCCGCCCCACACCATACACCGCCGTGAGGCCTATCTCAAGCCGCTTATTTTCTGGGATTGTAATACCGGAGATACGCATAATGAATAGCTTCTAGGTGCTAGCTTTTAGCTTATAGGTTTTTACTTTGTGCCCCTGACTTGGAGCTTCCAACCTCCAGGTTTTTCCTAGAAGCTAGAAGCTCAAAGCTAGAAGCTACCCCTGTCTCTGCTTATGCCTCGGATTCTTGCAAATAACCCGTAATCGCCCTCGCCGGCGCACATGGCGGCAGTGCTGACAAATTTTCTTCACCGATGCTTTAACTTTCATGCATAAACCCAATCGGACATGGGTACGAGAGAATGTAACCTGAAACCGCAAAAAATGCAAGGTTTCTTTGTCACCCGCAGACACGTATGCAATTCTGTATCCAACCACCCTCAGCGGAGGAGGCACACCTGTTTGGGAGACTTAACCGTAGTGGAGCCTCGCTCCAGTTTTGCTGAAAGACAAAACTGGAGCGAGGCGTGAGCGGTCTCCCAAACAGGTGTGCCGACGAAGCGCCCCACTATAGGCGCTTCACTATTCTCGCTCGCCCGCCATACGGGTCCATTTGGAGCTCAACGCGATCACCAAGAAGTACGCGAATTCTGTGGAGACGCATTTTGCCGGCGAGGTACGCAAGCACGAGTTCACCCCCTTCTTTTAGCTTTATGCGAAAAAGAGCGTTCGGCAGCGCCTCGTCTACAATTCCCTCTTTTAGTTGCGGTTCGGTCATCGGCAGTAACTATAACTCTAGCGTAACAGAAACAATACACGATATCAATTATTCGGATGCCGATTCCAATACAATGTTGATGTCGGCAGGATCTTTTGGAAAAGTGCCGGACCAAAACGGACTCACGCGAGCGCGCGCAGTTTCAATGCCGGGAAAACTCGCAGAAATCGCCTCAAATGCCGATTTCTCACGCCCTGCGAGCGCGTTTGTAAGCGCCTCCGCATCAACGTTAAAAACGATCCTGCCTTGCCCGTTTAGTGAGAATGGGAACGACCCAGATTCAAGTGCTCCGAGTGCGGAAGCGTCAGCTATCGCAGAAAAGGCAGCGCCGGGAGTAAAACGAACGGACGCGTTCTCTGCGTCTGCCGCGATGCTACTCGCTACCACAGCAGAGAATGATTCCGGCGTGAACACGGGATACATCACCACCGCCTTTTCGTGAATACGGACTCCGCCACCGGCTTCGGTGGTCTGCGACTCGGACACGAATGAGATGCGATACAATCCCGGAAGCAAAATCCCCGCAATGTCGGTGCTTTGCACTCCTACAGCTTTTTCTTCCAAACGCGCGCGCACATTCGCACGAGCACTTTCGAGAGTCTGAGGCGCCACACGCGGACGCTCGCCGATGAACCCGCCGGAAAACGGTGTATCTGATTTTGCGTACACCGCAGAGTACATGTCGGGAGACGTTTTTAATCCGGGAAGTGTAAAGCGTGCTACGGGTCCAACATTGTACTCCTCCCCCGGAGAGTCGGCGTACACTTCAATCGAAATAGTACCGGCTTTCGACGCGCTCTTTCCTGGAACGGTAACGGTATCTGGAACCCGAAATACCAGGCCTGCCAGGGTTTGGAAACGGGTATTTTTAATGAGTCGTACGGACGATGCAGAGTGTTCGTTAAAAATTGTAATGGTGCCGTGTGCTTTTTCCTCCACACGCTCCACTCCTTCGGCGGGCACGGCCGCAGAGTCCTCAAATTCAAATGTTTGCAGCGTGTACGCGAGTGCGCCCGCTTCTGCACTGGCCGCCGGGTATCCGGTATAGCGATGGGATGCGTCAAAAACTACGGTGTGGGAGCGTGGCACTACCGTTACGGTCGTTCCGCGATTCGCAAACAACAGGACACCTCCAAGAAGTAAGAGTGCGCCGAGAGCCACAAGCCACAGCCACCAACGCGAATGTTTTGTTACTGCTTGTGCCATACCTCCAGTATTCCACATATTCGGCGGTGGGGAAACGGGAGGAGGTGCTTGGCGAAGACGCGAGCGCGACGACGCGATATTTCGTATAGAACGATCGCCCACACCAACAACGGGAGACGGGGGAGGTGGCGCGGAGCGCGGAAGAGCAGATTTTTGTTCTCTGGATTTGATTGAAACAGACGCGGGAGTCAAGGCAGTAGACGCCTTCTCGGCGGACTTTGCGAGAGGAGGAGCGATGTCTTCAAAGTAATCCTTCGGCATTATGTGTAGTATATCACGACTATGTGGAACAATGGTGAACGCTGTGGACACTGGGAATTTGTTTAGGAAAACAAAACACAGGAACCAGAACACAAAAACACGCATGCAATAACACCAGAGTAAGTGTCGAGGGCTTGCTGCGGGGATAGACGGCGCGGCCTTGTTTATTTGTGCTTTGTGCAATCTGTGCTCTGTGTTTTTTGAACATGCACTAGATGTTTGCCTCAAGCGGCACGAGCGCAGAAGCAATTTTTAACGATGGTTCCACATGCACCCCCTCGCCGAGAGAAACGAGCGTATCAGGAAGCGTGAGAAGCCGCACCGAGTACGGCTGAACAGTTATCGTAAACTGCTCAAAGTCAATGCGTGAAAATACGTTGGAAAGCCACTCCGCGATGCGTGCATCCGCGTGAAGCACCAAACGCTGCGGCAACTTTCTTCCGTCGCACATTCCCGCCATACTTTCTCCGGCCACGCGCACGAATTCCGGCTCAAATTTCCCTAATGCCTCTTGAAACGCGGCGCATGCTTCCTGACTGCACGCTTCCTTTTCTGTAAGGGAAAATAAGCTCAGTGTTTCCTCCGGCGACTGTTGGGGAGACACGCGTTTCAATATCTCATGAAGCCCCATAGGAATAACGGCAGAAATAACAGGCACCCCTTCGTGCACGATTAAAAAGTAGAGGGAGCCGTCGGTGAGATGCGCGAGCACATACTCTTCGCCCACATCCGCCATCCTGCGCGCTGCAGAGAAAAGCGCGCGCGCGCCGGAACGTAAAACCGGATTATCAATGCCAAACGATACAAGCACTTCGGTTGCGCCACGAAGTACGGTTGGTTCGGCACTGGAGACAATGGCGCGAACGGCAACATGCGCCGCATACTTTCCCGCCGGTTTTGCCGTCGGATAGCCGTTTAAAAGAACACGCACAGTCGTTGCTTCAAATGTACTATCGCGTGCCACTATCTCTCTCGGCGGCTCACATTCGCTCGCGATAGCTTCGCGCGAAATTTCGCCTAAGATTTCGTTTGTTATCTTTGTTTCCTCTTGAAGCTCCCTCTCCGCTCCGACAGCACAGGTCTCTGACCATGGCGACTCCAAAACGACATATCCGATATGTGGAGTTCCATGCATGTTGAAGACGAGGGTCGCCGCATATGCCGCGCGCGCTTTCTCGGACGCTTCGCGGAGCGCCGTCTTCACCGCAGCGATTGTGTGTTCGCGCGTACGATCAGCAAGCGTCGCTTCCACGGTCTCTGATGCGACAATATGAAAAGAGTTTTCGCGCAATACGCCGAAGGCTACACCTGCCGAGGCACCCCCGACATATACAACAATCGCAACGCGCTCGCGTTTTTGCAGAAAGGGAATGGAGAACATTGTCTAAATTATAACGCGTCACGGCGTGTTTAAACGGGGCGCACTATCATGCTGTGAACAAATACAACCCCATAATTTTATGGCTATTTTGTATCGCCATTGTCTGTGTATAGACTTTTTATGCCATGGCATAAAAAGTCTATAAAGATTTACGCGAGTGTCGCCTTGATACGGCGTATACCGGCCGCCACGGCCTCCTCTTTCAAAATTTTGAATGTACCGAGTCCGCCGGTATTCGCTACATGCGGCCCGCCGCAAAATTCTATGGAGAATACGTTGTCTGGTTGGCCGACTGAATACACGGAAACGCGCTCCGTATACTTCGCACCGAACTCATGTTCCGCGCCAAGTTGTTCCGCCTCCTCGCGCGCCATCTCCGTGCATACAACTGGCAAGGCCTCCGCGATTTTCTCGTTCACGATACGCTCCACTTCTGCGATTTGCTCTTTTGTCATTTTCTCTCCATGCGAGAAATCAATACGCAAACGTTCTTGCGTGATGTTGCTCCCACGCTGTTTTACGTGCGGTCCGAGCACCATCTGGAGTGATTTGAGCAAAAGGTGGTGCGCGGTGTGGAGGCGCGTCGTTTGCTCCGAGCTATCCGCGAGCCCGCCCTTGAATTTTTTCTCTGCACCCGCACGCGATGTTCCTTGATGTTCCTTCATGAGTTTCTGAAAATCAACCTCATCCACCTCTATTGCGCGCTCATGCGCCAACTCTGCCATCATTTCAAACGGAAAGCCGTAGGTGGTGGTGAGGAGAAATGCCTGCTCGCCCGAGATATGCCCATCGGCGGCAATTTTCTCAAACTCCCGCATGCCGCGTGTAAGTGTTTTTGCAAAATTTCTTTCCTCCTCCCACAGCCCATTCGTTACCGTAGCATACATTTCTTCGCCAGCGAGTTCCGGATATGCCTGCCTGTATTTTTCAAGATATATGGTGGCACACCGCACGAGCGCGGAATCCTCTTTGTCTTTATCCACAAAATCAAGTTTCAAAGCGTGAAGCGCCGCACGGCGAATAAGGCGGCGAAGCACATAGCCGCGCTCGGTATTGGACGGCCGAACGCCGTCGGCCAGTATGAAAGTGACCGCCCGCGCGTGGTCTGCAATAATGCGAAAGCTACGCGCGTAACGAGAATCAACATAATGTTTTCCGCTCATGTGCTCCAAAAGCCGTATCGGCTCAATAAACACGTCGGTTACGAATATATCCGGATTATTTTCCGAAGCCGCCGCGATACGTTCCAGTCCGCCTCCGAAATCAACATTTTGTTTCGGGAGCGGCTGAAACCCGCCTCCAGCAATTTTCACGTACTGCATAAATACCGAGTTGCATATTTCAAGAAACCGCCCGCAGTCGCAATTCGGATGGCACTCGTCGCCAAATTTTGCATCATGTGCTACTTGTGTAAATTCATAAAACACCTCCGAGTCCGGCCCGCCCGGCTCACCTTCCGGCATTTCGGAAGGAGCACCCGCGCGACTCCACCAATTCTTGGCTTCATAGAAACGTATGTGATCTTCGGGAATTCCCAATTCTTTCCAGATTTCCGCCGATTCCGTGTCTTTCGGTATTCCTTTTTCCGTATCACCTTCAAAACAGGTGACCCATAGGCGCTCTTTCGGAAATCCGAGCTCTTTGGTCAAAAATTCAAAACACCATGTGAGCTGTTCTTTTTTCCAATAGTCGCCGAACGACCAGTTGCCCAGCATTTCAAAGAATGTCGTGTGGCGATTGTCCCCCACTTCTGCAATATCTTCCGCTCGAAACGACTTTTGCACGTCGGCGATTCGTGTACCGCTTGGATGCGACGCTCCGAGGAGATACGGAACCATCGGCTGCATGCCGTTCCCCGTAAAAAGCGTCGTTGCGTCTCCCTCTGGAACCAGTGACGCCGATGACACTATTACATGCCCCCGCGCTTTGAAAAACGCCAAATATTTTTCTCGTATTTCATTTACCTGCACAACACAAAGAATATCACCCCCGCGGCGCGTGTGCCACGAGGGTGAAGAATATAGTCGGTCAAACCACTCATAATCCTAGAGGCGACGCCTCTAGGGTTTTTGGATGCGCGTTACGCAACCAGTTGCTCAAGTTCCGAGAGGTCTTTTTCAATTTCCGCGATGCCCTCGCGGAAAAACTCCTCGTTTACTTCAATGCCGATGTCGGCAAATATGTGCTCGGGCTTTTGACTTCCGCCAGCAGAGAGAAACCGATCTACCTGCTTGATGTACGCAGAGTCATTTTGGACCCGTCGCACGAGAGCCCGACTTATCAATTGACCATACGCATATGAATACACGTAGAACATATAGCGGAAGTGCGGCACGGTGATGAAGAAATAGCCGTCTTCGTCCCGCAATTTCATCGTGGGGCCCATGTAGGCCCCCGTGTGCCTGTTGAGCATCCGCGCGATTTCCTCTTTGGTAACCCAACCGTCTTCCCGCACCGCGCGATGTAATTCTTCCTCAAAGTTAAAGAAGGCGATTTGTCGGAAAATGGTTGCAATTTCACCATTCAGCCGCTCGTGAAGCGCTATCGCTTTCTCACTCGCATCCATCTCTTTCATCGCTCGGTTAAACGCGAGGCCCTCAAAGAATGTGCTGGCCGTTTCCGCGACCGGTATCGTAAATTGTTGATACATGGGCGATTGGACCTTTGAGCGTTCATAGTGGATGCCGTGCCCCACCTCATGCGCCAACGTAGACAAGGAGCGCAAGTTGTCCGCATGATTCAAGAAAATGAAGGTCGGCAGATCTATCGTGCCCGCGCAGAATCCGCCACTAGCTCTGTTCGCGTGCGGAAACACATCTATCTGTCCGTGTCGAAGATAATCCCTAAATATGTTTCCGTACCTTGGATCTGCGCGGTCAAGGGCATTTTCAGTAATCCGCACCGACTCGGTAAATGAGTAACTACGCATCTGACGGCCCGGAGACACGCCACGATCGGCATATGTCAATTCCGGCAATGCAAGCATGCGGCACTTGACCTCGAAGAATCGCTGGCTTACCGAAAAATTCTCGGTTACCGTTTTTACGAGCGCCAGCACGCTTTCTCTTTTGTTTTCGTATCCGAGGATTGTCGCATCGTACGGTTCCTTGTACCCACGCAATTCATCGTTGATTTTCTTGTCGGTGAACACGGCGTTAATTTCGCTTTCCGCAAAATCACCTAATCGCTGGTACCCTTCTATGACCGCACTCCACAAGGCGCGGCGCTTTTCGGTATCGTGTATCGTTGACACTTTACCTTCAGCTTCATTGAGAGGAATTTCTGTGCCATCAAACGTGATAACCTGCTTGTTGAGGGTGTTTTTCACGCCCGAAGTCCACATTCCGCTTGACGTATTTGCTTTCAGTGCAAGAATTTTCTCTTCCGGCTCTGTGAGTTTGTGTCGCGCTTCCTCAAAAAGTTTTGATAACCAATACCGATACGGCGCCAGTAATTCCCTTGCAAGAAACGCCTCCTGTGCTTCTTTGGAAATTTTTCCAAGTGATAGCGGGAAAAATTTAATGCGATTCCCAGCACGCACCAAACGTTCTGTGATTTTTTGCTGGAGCGCTTTGCACTCTGCGTTTGTGCTATCAAGCGTGTTTACAAACGACAGATAGCGTAAGGGTTTGTAATTACCCACGCGCCAGAGAGACTCGTAGTCCGGGAGCGCTATACATAGTGCGACCACATCTCCAAGATACGCCGTGTCGTTCCGATACCGCCTTTCAAAGTCCTCAAACGCACGCTCGTGTTTTGATATATCTTCCTCTATTCTTGGGTCCGTCAGCGAATCGTATAGAAGTCCAAGATTCCATTTGGTCTTAATCCAAGTTGCCTCAACCGTCATTTCGTTTCTCCCTTTCTTCTCTGTCGGCACTATATAGGAAAACACACAAAATACAACCCCGATTCCGAATACGCCACGCGTGTGGCGTGTTGAAAGCATAATCCTGTAATCCTAGAGGCAACGCCTCTAGGATTATGTTATGGTTGGTTAGTATGGGATATAGACGCACTCCTTTCGCCATCAACGAGTGGTATCACTGCTTTGATCGTGGCATTGACAAACGTACCACTTTTGAAACCGGGGATGACTGCAACAGATTCGTCGAGCTAATGTACTTGTCGAACGATACGAAACCAATTGTTCGCGGAAATTTTCAACATATGCCCCATCACGATATCTTACAACTGCCTCGTGAACAAAATATCGTCGCCATTGGCGGATACTCCCTCATGCCAAACCACTACCATATTTTAATGCAAGAGATCGAAGACAGAGGCATATCCAAATTCATGCAAAAACTTGGAACCGGATATGCAATGTATTTTAATGAAAAACGCTCGCGCGTCGGCAATATATTTGTGAAGCCGTTTCGTTCCAAGCATGTTGACGACGAAACGTACCTACGTCATGTTCTTCAATATATTCATCTGAATGTGGCGGAAAAGTTTGAACCTAATTGGAAACATGGAAAAGTATCTGATTTTAAAAATCTGGAACACAAACTTTTAAATTATCCTTTTTCCAGCATGCCGGACTACTGCGGATTGGAACGCGTAGAACGAGCGATATTAGACGACAATGTATACAACATATTGGCAGACGGTCTTCCAAAACTTTCATCTGTCTTGCGTGATGCCGCTACCTATTACACGGAGACTGAGAGTTCGTTCTGATAAATCCTAGAGGCGACGCCTCTAGGGTTTTACGGGGTTTTAAGCTCTTGGAAGTCCTTTTTGAGGGTTTCTTTGAGAGACTGATTATAGATGGCGGCGGCGGGGTGGTAGAGAGGAATGATTTTAATCGCGCCATACGAGGCAAAGGCATCGTACATTTTGCCGTGGGCCGCGCTGATGGATTCCAGCTCAAACACGAGCTCAAACTTCCGCATGATATATTCCATGGAAAATCTGCCAAGCGTTGCAAGTATTTTCGGCTTGATGATATCAATTTGACGGTCTAGAAACGGCGCATAGAGTTCAATTTCAGACGGTAGCGGGTCGCGATTTTCCGGCGGCCTGTCTTTCACAATGTTGGTAATATACACATCCTCGCGCGGCACGTTGATGGAAAGGAGAAGGTCGTCCAAGATACGCCCGGCCGCGCCACAAAACGGCCGGCCGGTTTTTGCCTCATTTCTACCAGGTGCCTCGCCGATAAACATAATGTTCGCATCGTGGCTCCCCTCTCCCAAAACCGCAAAATAATTATTCTTTTTTCTATATTCCGCCAATTCGCCGTCAAGCGAGAATACCTCATCGCGAACTTTTTTCATTTCAGTGTATGCATTTAACATAATTTAAAGTGGGGCATACTTCAAATTATAGTCCGGAACTATACCGAGGTGTGTATATTTTGATTTCAATTCATTGGGCAGATATTTAAAATCCCGAACCTTACCGCGACATAGCGCGTTTGCGCATACACAATCCAATTCCCAATCGTCTTCATCCATTGTGGTTGAGTAATCCCAGGTAATTTCTTGTCCTTTAAATATATCCCGTTTGTACATAGTGGTCATCTACAGCGCTGTATGGATTTGGCAAATCCTGCATCCTCTTTTTTGGCCCGTGGAATTCAATGATTTTTTCGCCACTCTTAATCAACCGACCGGAGAAAAGCCCCTTGCCATTTTTTGAGTCACTTACGTAGATTGTGTTCTCGTTTTCCATGACACCGTCGATATTTACTCCGGTGGTCAATTCATTGTGTTGGGGCTCTGAATTTTTTCGCGCATAAGTAAAATTCTTTTTTGTTTTGTGCCACCACGATTGTAGCCGCCTAAGTTTCCGTCCACACACACACACAACGCGATGGCATGGAATAGCGGGGTCGTAATTTGCGCGCATAATAGCTCCGACCCCTCGACACGCTCGGGGCTTGCCAGCGGCCCGCGCCACCTCGCCATAGGTCATAGTTTTCCCTATCGGAATTCTCCTCACAATGCCACACACTGTCTCAACAAATGTGTTCATAACCCCAACGTTTCCTGTTTGTCCTTTTTCTTCTCAGTGCCTTTTGTTGCATGCGCCAAGAGCTTTTTCCTAGCCGCTTCGCGATATCGGCAATGGTCGCAATCCTCCGATGCGGTCGGGATCGTTTCGCTCTCAAGACACACATGAATATTTTGGATAGCACCCTCCACCCACGAATCGTCGCCCTTGTACGGCACAAGCGTTACTTCAAATTCAAGTACGCCATCAAATGCTTTTCTATCCTTAGATGCATTCGCATACACAAAATAGCCGGTGTCGGAAACCTTAAAATCATTCTGGCGAAAGAGCCACTGATATATTTCCATTTGCCGCTTATAGCCATCGTGCCACGCCTTATCAAGCGCCTCTATTTTCTCATCCTTGCTTGTCGCTTTGTAATCCACCACGATAAGTTCGCCGTTCGGCTTGACCCAGACGTCATCTACACCGCCACACACGGTAAAACCGGATTTGTGTTTGTAAACCACACCGCCGCGGAGAGAATCGCGCCACCCATCCATGCGCGGGTCGTCAAACGGCACGGCGTCCACATCATATTGCTCCATCAAAGGATGCCTTGTGCCATTCGCACGGTGCGCGTCAAATTCTTTTTTGAAAAGCGCGTCCACAGCGCTATTTAAGGCAAACGGATAGCCGGGCGGGCGCGCCGTGCCGAGCTTGTTGTCTATATAAAAACAACGCGGACAATCTAAAAAGAGGCTAATTTTCGAGCGCGAGAGCCGAAAGCGCTCCCCACCATAATTCCAATTTGGATTTCTATCCGGCTTATAGTAAGACGACATTCCAACCACTATAGCACTTCATTCCGAAACTTCCGAAAACTCCTTTTTAAAGTGTTGCTCCACATGCCACATGCCAAACAACACGATAAGCATAATGACTGTTGTAAAAATGGCGATTGCGTACAATCCAAATCCGACGGCAATTCCGAGCGCCGCGGCTACCCAAAGACCCGCCGCAGTAGTGATGCCGTGCACCGTTGAGCCTCGAAAAATCATGATGCCCGCGCCGATAAATCCTATTCCCTGCACGATTGCCGCCGCAACTCGCGTCGGGTCAAACTGCGTGTATCCCATATAAGTAATATCCACATACGAGGATGTAAGAATAAGGAGACACGCGCCGAGCGACACGAGCCCGAATGTGCGCGTTCCCGCCGCTTGGCGCGCAACAACACCACGCTCCGTTCCTACAAGCGCGCCAAGAAACGCGGCCAACAAGAGCTTCCCAAACATGATCAGCATTGGATCGTTGAATTGTTCAATGCCCATGGTATGTAAATTAAAAAGTAAAAATGAAAAGGTAAAAATTGCAGTTAAAAGTTAAAAGTTAAAAGTTAAAAGTTAAAAGTTACATTCCGTCGGGAGCACCCTTGAGCCTAACTTTTAATTTTTCATTGCATGCCCCGTACCAAAATCTGCGAACGTGGTTTGAATGCATAAAGAGGAATGGTGAGATTTTTGGTGCGGGGTCGTTTTTCATTTTTCATTTTTAGTTTTTACTTGTGGTACCCCATTAGTATATCACGTTCCACGCCCCCACACCTATTGAGGCATAATTGCCCTCTGTGTTTTCGTGCGCCAAACCTCTATATCCGCCAATGCTTTTGAAACAAGTTTTAGTGGTTAACCCACGATTGGCAATAAAACACGATGCCTCAATAGGTGTGGGGGCCGCACAAGCGCCTTGCTTCGTCTAGCACTTCGGGAATGCGATTTGGCTGTACGCCGTGTTCTTTCAACACATGCGGAGTTTGAACGCTTTTACAAAGTACCACTCGCTGATCCAGTAGCCGTTTTTTCTCGCCTTCTGAAAGTGTGGTAAGGCATGTGAGTGGGTGTACGTGCGCCTCTTCTATGAGCGTCAATAAATTCCGCGAACGCGGATAATCCCAGCCTATGAGATTCAGATTGGAGCACTGCGCGTAGCGTATGGCGTTTCTGGTAAAGCGAGTATTAGTAACTAGCCAGTATTCGTCTGTTCGCGAAGAGTTCTCCGGCGCACTGTGAAGGTCGTCAAAACGGGCTTTCACATAGAGCGCGTCTTTGATGTCGGTCTTACCACCAGCGTCGTTATGAAATTTCGCCTCAACGCCGACGCGCTTTCCATTTTTCTCAGCAACAACATCCACCTCGTGCGGAGCACAGCGGCCGGTTAAAGCAACTCCCACGCGACATACCCACCCATGTGCGCGAAGCACCTCTGCAAAAAATTGTTCAAACGGAAACCCAGAGGGGCCGAGATCCAAAATCGCCCGTTTTATGGAATACCGAGCCGCAATCGGTTTCTCCTCAACACGGCGTAGTTCGTCAAACGCCTGCCGATAAATGTCTCCTGTTGTTATGTGGGGACGCAGAGTATTGGTAATACGCTCCACGATATTGTGTTCCGCATCTTTCGACGCGCCCGCGCGCCGAAGTGATGTGCGTAGTTTATCGGGGCTAAATGGCTCCTGCTCTCCGTCTGCTTTGGTGATAAGCATGTATGACATGGCAATATGAAATTTTAAATTCTTTTTCCGGACACCGGAATGACCACAAACGAAACCGGTTCCCCATCAACGGTCGCAATAAATTCCACATCGGCCGTTGATTCAAACACAACGATACTGAACGCGCGCGGTACTGGCTCGCGAACGCATTCAACGTACGGCGTTTCCCACGTTGAAAACGCAATATGTTGTACTTTGTCGTTACGTTCTTCCGTGCGCACAGAGAGCTCATGGCAACCGGTCGGCACAAACACCATACCGCTTATGTGATGTGCGCCGCGGTCTATAATGTCGCGTGCGACAATGCGCTTTAATTCCGCGTCGGCTTTCGCTTGAATCGCGCTACCTGCCATCAAAAAAACGCCATACGCGATTGCACTTGAAATGACCGACATCCATAGAAGACGAAGTAAAACGGCGCCCATCCTTTTATTGTACCGCGCCATTCCGAGACAACGAGACGGTGCGCTCGTTATGTGTGGATGATTCCGCCACCAAGACATTCCTCACCGTTAAAAAATACTGCCGCCTGGCCGGGTGCCGCAACGCGCGGCTCAATGATCTCCACACTAACGCATGTTTCTTGCGTTAGTGTGCGGCACGGCGATGCTACTTCGCGATAGCGTATCTGTACCGCTTTTACTCTAGTCGTGTCGTCACTACCGGAAATCCAATGGATATCGCCGACGGTGATAGCAGATACCGTTGCGTCCTCGCGCCGTGGCGACACGCGCACGATGTTTTGGACAGTATCAACACTAACAACATAGTGCGGAAGGGCGGTCTGTTTCTCATGTGAAAATCCGTGTCTTTGCCCTATCGTGTAAAGTGCCGCGCCCTCGTGTTCTCCAACCACACGCCCATCCAGATCAACCACATCGCCGCGCTCTATAGCAATATAGCGAGATAAAAATTCGCGCATGGAAACATCGCCCACAAAACAAAGTCCTTGGCTGTCCTGCTTTTTTGCAACCGGCAAGCGCAAACGCTCCGCCGCGCGACGCACCTCGCGCTTCGTCATTCCGCCCACGGGAAACAGAATGTGTGCAAGATTCTCCTGCGTCAGCGCGTACAAAAAATACGACTGATCTTTTTCTTTGTCTTTTGAGCGTATGAGTCGGTGTTGATTTTTAGATTTTATATTGTCATTTTGATTTTTGATTTTTGATTTTTGCATTATCTGTGCATAGTGACCCGTAGCAACAAAGTCGGCTCCCTCCGTGCGCGCCCAGTTGAAAAACGAACCGAATTTTATGCGCTCGTTGCAAAGTGTGTCGGGGTTCGGCGTCTCGCCTCGCGTGTAGCCGGCAATCATTTCATTGATCACGTGCCGTTTGTACTCTGCCGAGAGGTCAATCTCACGGAACGGAATGTTGAGATGCGCGGCCACGCGCATTGCGTCTAACCTATCGCGCTCCCATGTGCATTCAATAAATTCCGGCTGCCAGATTTTTATGAATACACCGACGACCGTAAATCCTCGCTCTTTGAGGAGCGCCGCTGAAACAGCGGAATCAACCCCACCCGATAAACCAACATACACGGTGCTGGCTTGACTTGCCATAGCAGGCATGATATATATCTCTTCAGGAGTAGTATAGTGGAAAAAAGAGGAGCTGGCAATGGAAATCGGTATAATAAACATATTCCTGTTTGTCATTTCGGGCTTTGGTTGTTTTTTGCTCTGGGTGTCGCTCGACAATGCGTGGTCCAGATACCCCACTAAACGCGACCTTTGGGCCCTTCTTGTCATCGCCGCCTTGGTAATGCCCTTCAATATCGGCGGAAATGTCTGGACGATAGCAGGAAACGCCCGCTCGGAAAATGGCGTGTACTCGCTATTCTCCGTGTATCAGAGTGCAGAGAGGGACGCGTTCGCTATGGTGAACGCTGGATATCAAAGCGCGGGGACGAATGCCGGACAGTTTCTCGGCATCGCGGTCCAAAACGCGGGAACGAGGGCCGTACAGTTTTACGGCATCGCGTACCAAAACTCGGGGGAAGATGCCGTGCATGGTTTCGGCATCGCGTTCCAAAATGCGGAGGCAGATGTTACGCAGATGGGCGGCATCGCGGTCCAGAATGCGGGAACGGAGGCCACACAGGGTTTCGGCATCGCGTACCAAAACGCTGGTCAAAAGGCAATAAATTCTGTCGGTCTCGCTTTTCAAAAAGTACCGGGGAAAGTATTTCGACCCTTCGCCGTTTTCTCAACGCTTGAGGCCGAATAGTCATGTATGCCCCACGGAAATCCGTGGGGCATGTTTTTTAGAAACAAAAGAGCCCGCGAGGTGCGAGCTCGAAGAGAAGCAGTGAGGGCAGATGTTTGGAAGGGAGGGTCGCACGCCGAAGGCCGAAGCCTGATGGTCGTGGGAGTCATTCTTCCGGTGCTCCACCCTCACCAAGAGTAAGAATATGCCAAGTGTTGGCGATGACGCAAGATGGGGGTGTGGATATCCTTAAGTAAATCCAAATTTCAAAGCCCGAAATTAAAAGTAATTTCAAATGTCAAAATCCAAAGGTCAAACAAAGCCCAAAATTCAAATGACTAAACGCATCCCACTCTTTGCGACGCGGGTTGTATTTGATATTTAAGTTTTGGATTTTATTTGACATTTGAACTTTGAAATTTGGATTTAAACTGTGTGGATTTCTTCGTGATATTTTATTTTTACATTAACTTCCCAGGTACATCGCTTTCTTCCGCAAATGCTCCTCATACGTGCGTGAGTAATACGTCACATGGTTTCGGTCGGCGAGATAAAACAAATAATCGTGATTTTCAGGCATTACCGCCGCGCGGAGCGAATCAAGCGACGGGCTTCCTATCGGCGTCGGCGGAAATCCTTTATACCGATAGGTGTTGTACGGAGAATCGGATGCGAGATCCTCTGTGGTGAGCTCAAACGTGGTCCTGCCGAGCGTGTAGAGAAACACCGCGTCTACCTGAAGCGGCATGTCGCGCTCCACGCGATTCCACAGCACACCCGCTATTTTTCTTCTATCCTCGGTGTTATTCGCCTCTCGCTCCAAAAGTGACGCCATAATGACAATGTCTGAAAATGGCTCGCCGAACGCCTCCACTTCGCTCGCGATTGTCGCGGTTTGAGCATCAAAATTCTGCTGCATAGTGCGTATCACCACCGCCTCATCTACATTGGGAAGGAAAAAATAAGTATCTGGATACAAGTATCCCTCATACTCCGTCGCTTGCGTTATAAATTTCTCTGGGTCAAACCGCAAAAGATAGGTGTCGTATATGTGCGCCATATCGCGCACTGTCGTACCCTCCGGAATGCGAACACGCATCGGCTCAAGCCCATAAACGCCACGCGACACGATGCGCGCCATGGAAAAAACATTTTTAGGTTCTTCAAAGAGGTAGTCGCCCGCTTTCACGCTGCGCGCGGAACCAAAGAGCGGCACTAGTGCGCGAAGCGCGAAAGACGAGCGCACAACGCTCTCTTTTTCCAGTTGCGCCGCAACAGAAGAAAGTGTGGCGCCCTCTTCGATGGTCACAAGTACATGTAGAGGAAAATCCTGCGGCGGCCGGATGAATGTGATATACAAAAGGAGCGCGATAATACCGAGAACACTCGCGATGATGAGTGTCTTTTTGTTGACTTGCTTATCCCAACGCCTAAAGAAGTTTTCCTCCGCCTCTTCCTTCCACGTAAATGCTCGCTGCAAAAAACTCGTCATGTCGTTTGGTGCCATAGATAATTAGATTGTAGCATTTGTTTTCGGAATTTTCAGGCAAAACTTTTCTTGTTATCAACCGCCTTCAGCGAGCGTGGGTAGTGCTTCTCTGGAAGCTCGCGGAGGCAAATTGGCATGGTCCCAGCCGCAGTTTTGTGTAACAAAAACTGGGACTGGACAATTTGCCGAGCGGCAATGGCCGCGCCCCGCAGGGGGCGCGGACCATGGTTCCAGAGAAGCACTACCAAGCGAGTGTCTCACTTGGGAAGATTCGCGGGCGCTTCCGCCTTGGTGGCCGAGATGCGTGCAAGACCGGGCGCCTCAATTGTGCGGCTTGGCGGATGAAAAATCGTGGCGAGTATCTCGGGTGTCATCACCTGCGTTGGTCCTACATACGGCCTCGTCAAATATGAACGCCTGCGGTACGCATCAAAGTAACGTTGTGTAACGCGAAGCCAACGTATTCTCTTCCAATCCTGCCATGGGTAATCAAAGATATTCATGCCACGCGTGGGGCGCAGTTGGTTCAAGTAACCTGGATTATTAAACGGCCGCCAAATCTGACGCAAGGAGTTAAGCGCTGGTCCGCTAAATACTTTTTTATCGGCAATGTAAACACCACGAATCCCGACATCAAACGGCAATTTTCCAAGATTACGCTCCATGGTCTGCATTTGTTCCCGCTGTGACCATGTGGGGTTCGGAAACCCGCGCCGCTCTATACCAGACTCGTCCATCCACGGCGTAGCTGAAGCTCGACGAATTAGTTCAACCTCGTCTTTGACGTCATTCTCCCAGCGATTTTCCCATCGGAGCCACGCGCCCTTCTTGCGGCGCTTATCCCGCGCGTTTGCCCAGAAAACGATTTGGAGCCACATGCTTTCGCCCTGCTTCATTGCGGAGAGCGCTTCAAACACCTGTGCGAGCGGGTCTATTTTAAATTCCTCCTTTGGGTCTTTGTCCAATTCGTAATCAATGTAGGTTTTAATTGGGTATGCGTCACTACGAGGCGTGTATGCGTGGTCTGTGCAAAAGCAAATATGTGTCTCGGGATTGAATTGATACACGGATGCATAATCCTCCACCTCGTACAATTCTATGTCTGGATACTGCGCATACAGCTGTGACTCCACAACCGTACGATACTGTTCCCATACCCATACATACATGTGCACTTCGCCGTTAAATGAAGCAAACTCAAACGAAAAGAACGGGCGCGTAGAGCCGGTCCAGTGTCGTTGAATATAGGTAATTTCGCCGGATGTAATATGAAACCCTGTGATGGCGATTTCCATAGCGCGCGGTGACTTCATAATGTCGCGCGGAAGTTTTATTTCCAAAAGCACCGTGTCTAGCTTGGAGCGCCACAAATTCTGTATGTATGACATCCACACGCCCCATGCGGCGAATATAAGCATTATAGGAAGCCACACCGGCGCTGTTCCTATGAGCCATCCTGTTAAAAACGAAGTGAGATTCGGAATGAATATGGAAAGAATTGAAAGGAGGCCTATGAAAAGGAGTGAGAGAAAAAGTGCGCGGGAAATTCCCCAGCCGCCGACCCACTCAACCCAACCGCGGAGAGCAAACCAGTATCCAAAAAAGCTATCTTTCCTTCCGGCTGCCATACGTGGTTTATTTTACCATGCACGGTGACGTTTAAAACAAAACCCCGCCCGCCACGCTTGTTCACGGCAAGACGACTCACGGCAAGGCGAGGCCTTGCCGTGGAACAACAATCTCTGTTTCAGATTTGTCGGATTTACCACCTAGAGCGGAGGGGGGGGTGACCTTTGCCTCGAGAGAATCCACGCACCAAATGCTTCGCATCACAAAAGTATACCCCGCACCACTTCGGGATTTTGTTACACCCAAAGTGGTGCTGTGGCTCGCATTGGTACGGGGCATGGATCGCCGCACAAGCGCAAAAGTTGGAGCTGGATTCACCGCCTCCAGCGAGCGTAGGTAGTGCTTCTCTGGAAGCTCGCGGAGGCAAATTGGCATGGTTCCAGCCGCAGTTTTGTGTAACAAAAACTGGGACTGGACAATTTGCCGAGCGGCAATGGCCGCGCCCCGCAGGGGGCGCGGACCATGGTTCCAGAGAAGCACTACCAAGCGAGTCACTTTTTGGCGCGAAGCGCATACTTCCCCTCTGGCGTGCGCATAAACATGTTGCTCTGGAGATTCACCACAATAGTTGCGTCTTTCACATAACGCTCGCGCTTTACGCGTTCAACTATTTCACTACGATCCAGTGCACCGCCCTCGCGTAGAAGTACGCCAACAATAACGTCTTTCACGATGCCGGGCGCATATCCCCATTCTTTGAGCGCATAGAGACCACGGCCAACCAACACAAACCGATTATCTTTGATGAGTTCGTTGTGTGTCGTCGCTGGATGCGCCTCTCGACCAAACAACTTTTTTATACCACCAGCAACTTCAGAAAAATGCATCGGCGAGCCGTGTCGCTTCAGCGTGAGATATGCAAAATCGCGCGTATTTTTGACACGCACATGCGGCGATTCCACTCTCCCCCACTCACCCAAAGGATTTTTACCGATGCGCTTGGAAATAGCGAGCCAGCGAAGAAGCACATCGCTATCGCGAGTTTTCACGCCCTCCTGCTTTAGCATTTTATCAAACAACGTGATGCACTCCGCTTCCGACATAAGTGTGTCTATTGCGGTTTCCTTGTAAAGCGCCATGAGTGCGCGCTCCACTTGTCGCGCCAACTGCTCGTCTATGTGCCAGCGGCGCTTGAAATCTACGTCCTCGCGCACATCATTGAAATGGTGTCCTACCGTGAGCAAAAAAGCCACGTGATTACGGTCAACGGGCATCTTTGGAATTTCTACAAAAATAACGTCTTCTGCGACCACCCCTCCAAGTGTGTGAAGTGCCTGCTTAAGGTTATCCCACACCGACATATGTTTCGTATACGAATCCGCCTGCCGAATAGTCGTGATGCTGTGGTTTTCTATTTGGCGGATACGCTCGCGCGTAATGCCATATTCCTTACCAATGGCATCAAGAGTCCGCGACTCTCCGGAGAGCGACAAGCCGAACCTATCAACAAGCACTTTCCGTGACCTGTCCGGCAACTCCACAAGTAATTCCTTGGTAACAACACGAGGTGAAAATGTAATCATGGTTTGACTAATATGACTAGTGTTGCGTAACTTGTAGCAAAGGGCTGCAGGGTTGTCAAGTGCTATGGTTTTAAAGGTTGTCCACACTCTATACACGAAGAATGAGATTTGCAACTAAAAAGCGCTCGCGCAAGATTTGGTAGAATTGCGGAATGGCAACCTCGCCCACCCGTATTCCCCCTCATGACATAGACATGGAGCGTGCGCTTCTCGGCGCACTTATGGTAAGCACGGAGACGATGTATGAAGTTGCTGACGTCGTCAGTGTCAATTCTTTCTATGCGGGAAAACACCGAACAATTTATGACGCGATACTCTCGCTTCACGCGAAGAGCGAACCCATAGACGTCGTCACCGTCTCCGGAAAACTGAAAGAGAAAAAAGTTCTTCAAGACATTGGCGGGAGCGCATACCTCTCCGAGCTTACAGGTACTGCGGCGAGCCCCGGAAGCGCGCGGCACTATGCGCACACGATACAAACAAAATTTCTTCTGCGCTCTCTTCAAGATGCGGCTGCGAAAATCGGCGAATTGAGTTTTGCAGAAGATCGGGAAATTGAATCGGTATTGGATGAGGCGCAGATGGCGGTCTTCGCAGTTTCCAACGCTCCGATGCTCCGCAACTTCTCAACAATCAAAGAAGCACTCAGTGAGGCATGGGAGCGTCTGGAGCATTTGCAAAAGAATGAGGCGGCACTGCGCGGCATTCCCACCGGCTTCGCCGCGCTTGATAATCTCCTCGCGGGATTCCAAAAATCAGACCTGATTATTCTTGCCGCGCGTCCCTCATACGGAAAAACATCGCTCGCCTTAGACATCGCCAGGAACACCGCCACTAAGCACGGAACGCCGGTCGGCATTTTTTCACTTGAAATGAGCTCCCAGCAATTGGTGGACCGCATGCTCGCCGCCGAGGCAGGCGTTAACTCGTGGAACTTGCGCACTGGTCGTCTTTCAAAAGACGACGAATACGAGCGCCTCCAGCGCGGTATTGCATCACTCTCCGACGCTCCGATTTATATAGACGACAAGCCATCCTCTACCGTTCTTTCCATGCGCTCCGTGGCGCGCCGCCTCAAAAGCGAGAAATCACTCGGGCTTGTTATTATTGATTACCTTCAACTCATCACGCCGACGACCACGGGTTCCAATATTTCCATAGTCCAGCAGGTAACGGAGATATCCAGAATGTTGAAGGCGATGGCGCGCGAGCTTGACGTGCCGGTCTTGGCGCTCTCCCAGCTCTCGCGCGATATAGAAAAAAGGCGCGGTAGACCGCGTCTTTCAGACCTTCGCGAAAGTGGCTCGATTGAGCAGGATGCAGACGTAGTGATGTTTATTCACCGCGAAGACAAAATGAACGATAATACAGACCGCCCCGGCATAGCGGAAATTTTGATTGAGAAGCATCGTAACGGCCCAACCGGAAAAATTGAATTGCGATTCGACGAGGAAAAAACAACCTTCGTGCCGATTGAAAAGAGCAATTTCGGCGATTTCACTCCGGAAGCGGTAGTGACGACGGCGGATGACGAACCGTTTTAAATAGCTTTTAGCTGATAGCTGTTAGCTTATAGAAATACAAGGAGAATTTTAAAAAGCTAGAAACTATAAGCCAACAGTTTTCTTAAAGCAACATAACCGCTACAATAACAATAATGTCCGAGAACGCGATAGATAGACTAACTGAGATATTTAAGAGATTTCCTGGAATTGGTCCGCGTCAGGCGGGGCGATTTGTGTATTACCTTTTGCGCTCACCACCGTCACTGCGCCGAGAACTTGTGGATGCCGTACGCGGCATTGCGGAGGCCGCCAAGCAATGTCCAACATGTTTCCGGTATCATTCCGATAAACAGAAAGAGTGCAGTGTGTGCCGAAGCGCAAGCCGGGACACATCACTTCTTATGGTCGTCGCATCGGACGCCGATCTCTCTTCCCTTGAACACTCCGACACCTACAAGGGACGCTATTTCGTTCTCGGTGGCACCGTGGCGCTTGGCACAGACAAAAATCCCACATTGCGCACAAAAGAACTCCTTGCGTCACTTCCCATGCGTATTGAAACGGGTCTTCAAGAAATAATCCTTGCCTTCCCTGCGAATCCCGAAGGCGATGCGACCGCCTTCCTCATCCGCAACAAAATCCTAGAGGCGACGCCTCTAGGATTCACGCCTCTAGGATTCAAGATAACGGCGCTTGGCCGGGGACTCTCCACCGGGAGTGAGCTTGAATACGCTGATCCCGATACACTTCGGAATGCGCTAGAGAATCGGAGATAGACGTTCTAATCGTTGTATACGTTATAATCGCCCATGCGTTTTGCGTTTAGAACGACTAGAACAATTCGTGCGGTATATACATTTAGAACGGTTATAACACCTACAACGTTTACAACGCGAGCATTACAGTGCTGTGATGCGAACCTTTGTATACGGCTGTCGATGTCCCTTCCCCGTTCACAATTCGCCCGTCTGGTGCGGGCTCAATGTGAGGGACTTCGGCCACCAACGATATACCGCACCGAAAACGTTACGATAGTTTCGTAATCTTAACCTTGGAGTATGGTTGTCTGTGGCCTCGTTTCTTAAAATAGCGGCTCTTCTGACGGTAGCGAATCACGACAATCTTTTTGTGTCTCCCACCCTCCACAAACTCTGCTCCCACTTTTGCGCCGGAAATATAGGGCATGCCCACTTTCGTCTCTTTCCCGTCATCAAGAAGCAACACCTTGTCAAAAGTAATCTTTCCACCCTTGACATCAGAGAGTTTCTCAATCGTAACTACGTCGTTCTCCCGAACGACGTACTGCTTGCCGCCTGTTTCAATAATGGCCAAAATCATACTTGAAATGAAACTATACGGCATCGCGCGCGATTTCGCAATACACACCCATTACTAGGACTACTACCCCAGGCGGGAACACAGTTAACAGCAGAAACCCCGCAAGAAGGAGTGTGTCATGCAAAAATGCAAAAAGCCGCACGACTTTTACGGGGAACTTGGTGAAGACCCGGATCACAAACCGGGAGATAGCGGAGAGCAGAAAAAAGACGACGCGCGATGTGTATCAATTTGTGCCGCAAAAATATTCGGCATAGGTTTTCTAATTCTCATACTTCTCGTTGGACTGGCCAGTGTCATTTACATAGCATCCCAACACACCTTCTAAAAAGGCCCGTCGCATTCGGGCCTTTCTGTTTAGAATATGTTTGAAGGCCTCACTTTCGGCAAACAGTTTTAAACATACTCTAAACTACTCTGCTACTTGCGGCCTCTCCAAAAGTGGCGCCTCTAGATTGGCAGATTCTCCGGTGATGCGTAACACGTCTTTATCAATCTTTCCGAGCTCCTTCGTGCCCGCGTTGTAGTGGTTCACGGTTGTGGAAAGCGACGCGCCGACTTTTTTGTAATAATCCTCATACGCTTTTAAGTGTCGCGAGAGACTTTCAACATTCTTTGCAATATCTTTTGCCGTCTCTTCTATTTTAAATGCTTTGAATCCGTAGAGAACCGATTGTAAGTACGCCGCAAAGGTCGTCGGCGATACGATAATCACTTTCTTGTCGTTGTATGCGTAATCTATCAAATTGCGCGTATTCACCTTTACCGAACCGACCTCATTCACCAACAAGTCGTAGTAAATCGCCTCCGCCGGAATGTACATGAAAGCGAACGGGAGCGTGCCGTCTTTCACACGCACATATTTCGCGCATTCATCTATGCGCAGTTTCAAGTCGTTCTTGAATTGTTTTTCCAACTCTTCCCGCTGTTTTTCGTCCACCGCGTCCACCAAACGTTGGTAATTATCAAGTGAAAATTTTGCGTCAATCGGAATAACGCCCTCTTTGGTAACCACAACAGCGTCAACGGTCTCACCGCCGGGAAATTCGTACTGCATTTTATACGAGCCAGGCGGCAAAATATTTCCGAGAATAAGCTCCAGCGACGCCTCGCCTAGATTCCCGCGCTGTTTCTGGTGCTTCAAAACCTTTTCAAGATTCGCGAGCTGTTCCGCGATTCCCATAAAACGCGTTGTGGCCTCGTTTGTTTTCGTCTGCTCACGGGCAACCTCGCTCAACTGCTTAGCGACAAGGTCGCGAATATCGCTCGCGAGCCGCTGACTCTCGCCGAATTGCGTTTTCATAGATTCGAACATCCGTGTCGTCCCCTCGCCAAGCTTTCCTTCAAGCGAACGTGAGAGTTCCTGGAGCTGGTTTTGCAAAAGTACGAGACTTTGAGAATCCTGCGAGCCGGCTGGTTTGCGGAGAAAAAGGAACGCCAAAAGCGCGAGATTCACTATGAGAAGTCCTGCAATAATCCAATCCATGCTGAGATTCTAGCACATGCTATACTGGACTACATGTTTCCAAAACGTATTAGAACCGACATGACCGCCGCGATGAAGGCGCGAGACGACCTGCGCGTGCAGACGCTCCGCGGAGCGCTTGCCGCATTTACGAACGAACTTGTGGCGAAAGGCAAGAAGCCTACTGATGAACTGCCTGACGCGGATGCGATAATCGTGCTAAAGCGCCTCGCAAAACAGCGCAAAGAAGCGGCGGAGCAGTATGAAAAGGGCGGCCGCGCGGAACTCGCTCAAAAAGAGATGGCGGAATTAAAGATTATTGAAGAGTACTTGCCGAAAATGGCAAGCCGTGAAGATATTGAAAAAATCGCACGAGCGAAAAAAGAAGAACTCGGTGCTATCGATGCTTCCGGTATAGGAAAATTGACCGGCGCCGTTATGAAAGAACTCGGGGGCAATGCCGATGGCACCGTTGTAAAAAAAGTCGTTGCCTCATTGTTTTAGTGGTATGGCATCACCGGAAAAATTCGTTTCCGGATTGCCGGACAAAGAACCGAGGCGCGAACCGACACTTGAAGAGATTATAAAAAAGAACGAACCCGGCATTCGCAAAGAAGCAATCCGCCGGAGAATCCGCGTACCGCACGAAGGCGCTCCGGTCCCCAAAGGTGTGCGTGGAGCCACAAACCGCATGCTCGGTGAACGTGACGAGTAGTTGGCAGTTTGAGATTTTTAACATACTACAAAAAGTGTCCTATCGGACACTTTTTGTAGTATTGCGTATTGTTTGACAAGATATAAGACTTATAGTATCTTATCTTCTGACCATGGTGGTCCTTGAGAAGGGAAAAGAATGAGCAAAAAGGATTTGCGAAAAAGCTTGAGCGCGCACGTGCTCGCACCGGAACATCTGCGCAGGACGGAGGTCGCATGCGCTAGCATGATTCATCTCATGCCGTCCGCAAACGACCACTCTAGACGCTTCAGGATTGACGATCTCACCGTTGAGTTTGAGGTCGTAGGGAGCGAACTGGTAGGCACCATCCACAGGATGCGTCGCCAACAGCGCCTAGGCGACGAGGCACGCGATCTCGCGTGGCATCGTGCCGCTGAAGAGTTCCTAATTATGAATGAGATGGAGCCACTCCCGCATCCTTCTGCGGGCATGAATGGCTAAATCTTTTAAGACGCCGCCAACGCGGCGCCTCTTTATTGCCAAGCGATGTGAGAGAAGTGAACGTGTACTCACGTTTACTTCCGAGAGAGCGCGGGCAAAAAACGGTTTAATACTGTTTATTCTTTGAGTACGAACCGCCATTCCATATTCGCCCACTTCTCTCCCGCATAAGAAACACCGACGCGCGCGGTTCGCAAAATTTTTGAGTCCGGTACGCGCACGCCGCGCTCAACCCATAACCCGCTCGCTTTTGAAGCGGGTTTTTTGTTAAGTGCGCGCGTAATATTCAATGCCTTCGTGAGCCGCGCGGGACCCGAAATTCCCGCCACTCCGCGAATTAAAACTGCCGATGGATACCCAGTAGCACCGCATACGATATTTAACATCTCATGCATGCCATACACCAAATACACGTACCAGTGTCCGGCTTTACCAAACATAACCTCTGTGCGCGGCGTTTTCCCGCGCGAGGCGTGACTCGCGCGATCGTGAAAGCCGTCGTACGCCTCGGTTTCTATGATTTTATAGCGCCGTACTCTGCCGCTGTGACGATGCACAAGGTATGCGCCGAGGAGCATGCGGGCAACTACAGGCGCTTTTCGTGCAAAAAACACATGTCCCAATATCATGTTGAGTCAGCGAATCTCAATAAAAAGAGTACAGAAACCAAACGAACGCTAAAATTCCAAGCACCAAGCACCAAATTCCAAACAATGTCTAAATTCAAATTACTAAATACCAAACACGACATGCCTGTTTTGAATTCGTGATTTTGGTGATTTGAATTTGTTTGGAATTTGGGATTTGTAATTTGTTATTTTCCTTGAGCTGTCTGTGTTCTGTGCTTTTAATCGTCGCTCAACACCGCGAGGAACGCATGCCCTACTAGTACTCCATTACATTAATTCTCAATCCTGTTGGATCGTACACTGAAGTATGTTTGAAACTGTTTGCCGAAAGCGAGCGCACATAGTGCCCGAGAGAACATCGCGCAGGAAACTCTCAAGTTATGACCACGCCTCGCAGTAGTGATACAGAATCCTTTGTTTCTTGCGTCCTGTTCGGGGCGGGCACTATGCAGCGAGCGCAGGCTTTCAAACATACTCGGAAGATAGGTTGGGAATTATGGTAATGCGGTATCAAAACACCACACTTCTGCGTCTCGTGAGCAACACGACGCCGGAGAAAACGGCGACGAGAACAAACACAATAGCGAACGCGGCGGGAATGGATACATGCAGAGCAAGCACGGCAAACATGAGTGCGGCGATTACTTTTCCAATCGCCGCACCCATTTCTTTCAGAACGGTATGCTCATCAAGATATACCCCCTGGTCGGCGGTATGTTCAAAGGCGAGTATGTCTGTTTCTTCGCGGTCACTCCCGTACGCGTGCGCATACACACCGACGGCAATAATGGCAATTGGCGTGGCCGCAACAAGGCGGAATATCCATGCGGACACTATGTGTGCCGCGCGTACCGATGGCGTATGAAGTACCGAAGACTGCGACGAGAAGCGACGCAGGGTGAAACGCACAAAAAGCACCGTGAGCAAGGTGAGAGAAAACACGAGTCCGAGAAGCGCGTAAGAGCGTTCAAGGAGCATGAACACGGCAAGCGGCCAGATGAGGAACAGCGCGGCGGAGTGCGCGCCATCTATGGCGGCGCGTAGTACCACAAGGCGGTGATATGACCTGAAAAACTCTCTGAATGTTTCCACCGCGCCCCACGGGTATCGCTCCACCACATCAGGAATGCGCAGATGGGGTACGAGCGACAAGAACACCAAAACCGCCGCTGCAATAAGTATCACACTTGGATTCGGTGCGAACGCGGCGGCGTATCCGAACACAAGCGGCATAAGCGCAACTATAATTTCATATGCGCGCCCCTTCGCACCGACTCCCATGTGTGCCCGATACGAAATCCAATACAGCGCACGATACACGCCAAAGAGAATCGCGAATGCAAAAATACCCCACACACCCGGCTGACTAACGAAACCCCATAGGGAAAGACCGAGGAGTATGTATGCGGTAGAGAGAACCAGAGTCGCTTTTGCGGTCGGAGACTTCACGCCGTTCCTGACCGCACGCGCAGAGAATGGCGTGAGCACATACGCAACTGCGTGCGCAAGGCAGAATGTCAGCGCCGTATGATATGCGGCTTCCCCAAACGAACCGAGGCGAGCGAAATATTCAAATATGAAAATCCACGCGAATAGAAGCGCACCGGATTGCGCCAAGCGAAAAAGTAGACGATGCGCCGAGAGTGCGTCAGTCATACCGTGGCACTATTTATAACGCCTGTAAGCGATTTTCCCAAGAGGTGAAACGGGGAGCAAAAAGAGGTACCACGACGACTAGAATATAACCGGCCCATACATGCCAATCGTAGTAAATCTCCCAGCCGGCAAAGGGCACCGCGAACACGGCATCCAGGAGTAGAACTATGATTGCCCAGCCGATAGAGTATGGCACAATATCAGACCAGCGCGGCAGACGGAGCGCTCTACCTGCGATAGAAGCAACGGCTACGAGCACGGCAATATTGAGACCGATGGGAAGATACCCTTCCACAATCCCGTATGTAAGAAAACCAGTCCACGCCAAAAACGCAACGGCATAAATAACTATCCCCCACCCGACTAGTTGAGAGTACCTCATGTATGGTAAGTATACATCACACATATGACGAACGTGGTGCTCTGGTGTGTATACCGAATTTTCAATTTTCAATGGCCAATTTTCCCCACACCAAAAATCTCACCGCAAAACTTCTTATGTTCTATCGTGTACCACACATGGGTACATGTTATATGTCCGTGTTCGGAAACGTGCTGATTTTGGTACGGGGCAGGCAATCAATGTTTTAATGATTCAATCTGGGAACGAAGAGTGAGAGAAATGCATTTGCATCCCCCACCTCCAGCGGAGGCGGCGCGCCCTCTCGGAAGGGTTAACCGTAGTGGAGTACAGCCCGGTTTTGCGTATGCAAAACCGGGCTGTACGTGAGCGCCCTTCCGAGAGGGCGCGCCACCGAAGCGTCCTTTACCAACGTCCACCTCCGCCTCCGCCTCCGCGATCACCGCGATCCCCTCCTCGGAAATCACGGCGAGGGCGTTCCTCGAGAGGGCGCGCCTCGTTCACTGTAAGCGTTCGACCACCGAAGTCCTTGCCGTTCCACAGATCAATCGCCGCTTGCGCTTCCTCGTCGCTCGTCATTTCCACGAAACCGAAGCCCTTTGAGCGGCCGCTCATCTTGTCAACGATGACGACGGCGGACTCAACGGTCCCGGCTTGTGCAAATGCGTCTTTCAATTCGCTGTCAGTGGTTGAATAAGGCAACCCACCAACGTAGAGTTTCTTAGCCATTGTATTGTAACGTTTTGTGAAAATTGCGAACTGCTTTCTCGCGAAAAATTCCACGTCGTGCACTTAGTCAATTTTCATCAAAACTCAATTCTTCTTAATAATCATTAATGTAAACCAACCCTCCTCTTTCTCTGGCTTGAAACCCTAGAAAAGCGGAACCTTACATTCACTGGGCATTATAGAAAATGTTCACAAACAGTCAAGCGTATGTTAATAAGATATCAGCGTCATAGAGGTCCAAGGAGTGTGGGATGCAAAAAAGCACAACCAAAGAAATTGAGGAGGTGAACGTTCTTGTGCGCTCCGCGCGCGCCCAGATGCAGAAGCTTATACAAAGTGGTAAAAGGGTACATGTGATTTGGGACTTTGATGGCGTTCTCGCAGACAGTAGAAGCGATGATATATTCAAACTCACCGGGAGTGACATCAAAGCATACTTTGAGTACGAAGAGCGTTTGCTGTTTGAGAGCCCTGGAAAAGGTTCGTGGCTTCTGCCCATCGCGCATAATTGCGGCTCACTTCCGCATTTTCCGCAGGAACGCTTCACGCAAGACATCGTTACGGCACGCTCAAGCACACTTGCCTTGCGCGCATACAACTTCTGTACAAGTTGGGCATTGCCAGTTCGTTGGATGCTGTGTTTGGGTCATCAACCAAAACAAGAGTCGTACCGCATTATTCTTGAGTCCCTAAAAAACGACCCCGATTACCGGATTTTCTGCGTGGACGATAATGCAAAACATGTGGAGGCGTTTCAAGACGTGGCGCGAGAACTTGGAATGGAAGATCGCGCATTTGGTATTGTGTCTCCCGCTATACGCGCATACACCGAGGACGAGTTGCGTGAATATTATGCGCGCGTTATGGGCGCAGTCGGAGATAGCCCGATACGCGTGCGCGATCCGTCAGATGATTTCAAAGGATTTCTCGTACTCCCGAAAGGATTGGAGCAATACCGAAAAATAATGGGCTCGGTGGAGAATGAGCAACACAGTAGGGGCTATGACGAGGAATTGCGACAGATATTCGTGCGCGTGAATGGCGAAGTTGGCACCGGCCGCTTCAAGACGGAGGAAGAGCTGGAACAAGCCATGAGGGAATTCGTTGTCGGGCTTCACTGCCCGTGAGTGCATAGTCCAGCCCCAGTTTTGCCTTCAAAAGCAAAACTACGGCTGGGCAATTTTTTATATACAAACAACACGCTTTGTATTACTATTATTGTCAACTGGGCCCTTAGCTCATCTGGTAAGATTCGTCGCGCTTCGCGCGAACCAGGCGAATCTTTTTGGAGAAGTGCAGGCCGCCTGCTCGGTTTAGTGCGCGTGCTACGCACGCACACCATATAGAGCGCCTCATTTGTCCCTATACTGTTAAAATTCGTAGAATTTTATACAATATGAAGTGTCCTCGAAAACAAAGGTGGGCCCTTAGCTCATCTGGTAGAGCGCCGCATTTGCAATGCGGAGGTAAGCGGTTCGAGTCCGCTAGGGTCCACCTTTGTTTTCGGGACAATGAGGATGTCAGCGGTTCGAGTCCGCTAGGGTCCACTGAGAAAATAGCAATTTACTTTTAGTTAGGTTTCAACCATACTGTAACTATGGAGCGCGAGCGTATTCCAAATTTTGATGACGCAATTAAAAGGCGTCTTAAAAGAGCATTGTTTGGGAGAGTCGTGGGTGAATCCGCACAAGAGATGTCACGCAAACTTTATAAAGAACTTCACGCAGAAGGTATTCCACTGGCACCAGAAGAAGAGACACCTGTATTTGTATTTCCAGATTTTTCAAACGTTGAGGTGCACTTGAGCTCTGGTAGGTCAATTTATGCCAACCTTCAGCCATAGACGATGATTCGAAGAAGGTTAGAAAACGAAAAGTGATATCCATACAAACTCTTCGCGGTGCTACTTTTCCAAGATATTCGAAAGCTGGACTATTTCCTATGCAATGCTGTTCCAAAATTAAACCCCGGAGTCCACACGTGTCCCGTCATTATTTATCGGGACAATGAGGAGGTCCGGGGTTCGATTCCATGCTGGTCCATAAAACAATACTTCCGCGTTTTTCAGAGAGGATTGCCTCGGGGCTTCGCCCACCGGCTTGGTGGCTTTGCGCCTTGCGCAAAGCCACATAATCACACGTCTCGAAAAGAATTACACACGGAACAAATAAGAAAAACCGACCAAAAGGCCGGTTTTATATCAATGTTTTTGGCGCCCGCCGTATTCTCCAAAGGAGCGATTCGATAATATTGATTCCAAAGAGCACAAGAACAGACGGGCGAATGCCTTCCTTAAACCTTCTAAGAAGGTAGAGAAACGCATTTTCATGGTTTCCCCACGGCATATACATGCAATTTCCGTACCCCTCTCTTGCAAGACGTTCTTGATAAAACATTCTGACACCAAAAAGCCCTTGAATTGCCACGAAGTTTCCATTGGAAAGTAGCGGCTCAATAATGTTTCTTTTGTCGTGCGTTCCGGCAGCGGTGTCAATGCCGAGTCTTGACGCATTTTTGACGAGTTCAATAAAACGCGCCGTGATTTCATCTCTGTTTCTGATTTCACCTTGGTATGCGCCCTTAACAATTCGGATTTTAGAACCACATTTTTTTATTATGCCGAGATATTGAGCCGAACATTTTTGATTTGCGGGAAGCGCGAGACGTGGGGCAAAACCTCCACAGGCGTATGCTTGCAACGCTTTATTTTTCATAATATTTTCGACGAGCTTTACTGTCATATCCATTGTTTCAGGTCCCTCCATATCTATTTCCAGTCCAATGCCATGAGAAAATGCTTCATGGGCCGTATCCACAAGAAGACACTCTGCAAAAGACGGGCTGATATTCATCCCGAGCGAACTTAATTTAAGCGAAATAGAAAGACGAATGTCCGGATAGTGACCGCGAAGATTTTTTAAGTTTCGGATATGCCGGACATATCGTTCGCAATTCGCGAGAGCCGCTGCCTTTGTCGTTATGTCTTCTCCTAAAATATCGGAAATAACGCCGAATCCCAGTTTGTGAAGAACGGACACCATTTCAAGCGCTTCCTCCTCGGTTTCTCCTGCAACGTAGCACTTAAAAAGAGAGTACTTAAAGCAGAAAAAAAATATTCGTTTAAAAAACCGCGACTCAAGAAATGAAAGTTTCATCGTCCTCTCTGCCCCGCCTTCGTGTCAAATCATCATCTTTGTATAGAGTATGAATTTAAATAGCGTTGTCAACCCGTTTCATTTCCCGCGTAGAGCGACAAACACGCGCGATAACGTGCGTGTTTATTGGCGTGTAATACCCCGTAGCTTACCCCCACACACTTACTTTGATGTTGTGTTTTTTATTGCATGTCACGCACGTTTTCAAAAGTTATTTTGTAAAGAGACGGGACGCTTAAAGCGTAAGTTCCAAAACACGCATGCAATGACATCAAAGCAAGTGTCGGGGGCTTGCCTCGCGGATCGACGGGCGACCTGTTTTATTGGTCTACGTCCTCGAATATCCCGCCCCTCCTGACCGAACAGATGGGGGGGTCCAAGGGGAGAAATCCCGCACCGTCCTTTCTTCAAAATCGCAGCTAAAACTGCTACACTGAGAAAGTGAAAGTTAATAAGAGAAAATTAAGAGTTGGAATCGTGAGATTCCCCGGTTCAAACTGTGATTTTGATACCCTCAATTTTTTCAAAAAAGCTAAACATAGCGCGGAGTTTGTTTGGTATCGAGAAATAAAACTACCGCAGTATGACCTCTTGGTATTGCCGGGCGGATTTGCCTTTGGAGATCGCCTCTACACAAGAGCGACGGAGCACTATCGTATTGACCCCGGAGCTCTTGCCGTGCGTTCTCCTGTACTAAAAGCGATAAGGCAAGCCGCCCGTTCTGGCCTGCCAATTCTAGGTATTTGCAATGGTTTTCAAATCCTTGTGAAGGCGGGGCTTTTGCCGGGTAAAATACTCCGCAATAATTCCAAGAAATTTTTTTGTGATTATGCCGCCTGTAAAGTAGTCGGCGGTTCATTTTTTAGAGACAAATCAATGCAGGAAAAATCGTTTACTATCCCGGTTGCTCACGGATACGGCAAGTATGTGGTCTCAAAAAATGAACGGGGGAAGCTTGAGCGAAGCGGACAAGTGTTTTTGAAGTATACAAAGTTCAATCCAAATGGCTCGGTTGCAAATATCGCGGGTGTGAGCAATCCTCAAGGAACCATTTTTGGCATGATGCCACATCCGGAACGCTCATCAGACGCAAGATATTTTATGCGAGCAATAGAAAAATATGTCGCAAAAAACTGAAATACCAAAAATACTTGCCGAGGCGATGGCAAGCGAACATACGAGTTATAAGAGCACGAAGAAATTTCTCTCAAAATTACACACCGCTGGCAAATACGTCATACAGGGCCCTGGCGAAAACGCTGGAATCGTAGACCTGGGACGTGGATGGGCACTTGTAATGCGTATTGAAAGCCACAACCATCCCTCATTCATTAAGCCGTACCACGGCGCGGCAACGGGTGTGGGAGGTATTTTGCGAGATATCTTCACCATGGGTGCGCGCCCAATTGCCTTACTGGATATTCTTCGTTTCGGTACCGATACCCGCGCGCGCCGTCTTTTGCCCGAGGTTGTGCGTGGTATCGCTGATTACGGAAATTGCGTTGGAGTTCCGGTCGTTGGCGGTGATTTGTATTTTGACAGCACCTATAACCATAACTGCTTGGTAAATGTTGCGGCCTTCGGTCTCGTTAGGAAAAATAAAATTATTTACGGACACGCCTTGACACCCGGCAACGACCTTATCTATGTCGGCGCACGCACGGGGAGAGATGGAGTTGGTGGCGCGCAAATGGCCTCAACCAACTTAGATGTTCACGACGAATCCGCCGTCCAAAAAGCCGACCCGTTTCTTGAGAAATTACTACTGGAAGCGTGTTGTGAACTTGCAGATACAAAATGGATTGAAGGAATGCAGGATATGGGCGCGGCGGGATTGTTGTGTTCAACCTCGGAAGTTGTTTTGCGTGGACGCAATAAAACTCGGAAAAACCTAGGCGCAAGAGTGTATTTGAATCGAGTGCCGACAAAAGCGAGAAAAATATCTCCCGTAGAGATGTTGCTTTCAGAATCGCAGGAGAGAATGCTTATTGTCGGGCATAAAAAATATCGAAAGGAAATTTTGAAGGTGTTCAAGCGATGGGATTTGGAAGCCCGCGTCATTGGCAACGTAACAAATGACGGAAAATATACGATTGTCTACGATACGTCGAGCAAGAAAAATTTGGTTCTTCCGATGGAATTCGCCGATATTTTTCCTGATGTGCGAGAAGAGTGGGATGCGACATTGTGGAAATCACAGAACACAAAACATCAAAAGGCCTCACGTCGTATTACACAAAACATTTGGCATCAATACGATTGGATGGTTGGCGTGCGAACTCTCAAAGGTCCAAACAAACCCGGACATTACGCCATCCTTGATGCTCCCGAGGTCGGAAAGAAAATTGTCATTGCGTGGAGTTCCGACGAGGGACTTTCTGATCGTAATCCGGCGCGAGGCATTGAGCACTCGTTTGATGTTTGTAAAAGCCGGATCCGCTCACTCGGTGCAACTCCATTGGGTATCACCAATTGCCTCAATTTTGGACATCCAAAAGATTCAATTCGTGCATTTGCCGAAACAATCGACGTGCTTACGGCGCGATGCAAGAAATTCAAAATACCAGTCGTGGGCGGAAATGTGAGTTTATACAACGCGCATGGTTCACATTCTATAAAACCGACACCTGTGTTAGTCATGGTTGGAGTGAGATAACCCCGGCCAGCGGCGATAGTCCTGCCTAGGGACGCAACTATCTTCCACTTTGGGCGAGAGCAATTCCGTGCTGCAAATACTCCCCCACTGATGAACCGACTGATTCGAGCATGGGAGGAAGAGATGCGCCGTCGTACAAACCCGGTAATGCGTTTATTTCCAAAAGATACGGGCCGCGGCGCGTGAGAATAATGTCGGCACGCGACATATGCGAAAGGCCGAGCGCTTGGTGCGCCGCGCGCGCGATGTCAATAAGCGCAACCTTTTCGTGGCGCGAGAAGTTACTCGGCACCACGTAGCGCGCCGTCGCATTGTGGTGCGTGTCAAAATCAAAATGCTTTACACCTTGCGGCAATATCACGTGCGCGGGCGGAGGAGCGTACAGCGCGTCTCCGCGAAACTCTTGAATAATGGCGACTGTTGATTCGTCACCAATAACATACTCCTCTACAACCGCAGCACCATGAGAATCCAACACGTCGCCTATGGCATCTGACAAGTCAATGACGGTCGCGGCATGTTGTATGCCGTGTCCTGCTCCCTCCAAAGCTGGCTTCACCAAATAGGGCGGTCCGAATTCCTGAAATACCGCTCGCGCCATTTCTCCCGTTGGAATGGAAGTGCTGTGCGTAAAGGAAACTGCGCGTGGCATGCGAATACCCGCGCGCTGTAAAATTTCTCTCGCGCGAATTTTATTGAGCGCAAGCCCGGAAGGAAGCGGGCGAGAGCCAACATACGGCACGCGAGCTCTTTCAAGCACGCGCCCAACCGTGCCATCTTCTCCCACGCCACCATGCATGCCATTCAACGCCACGTCTACCTGTGAAAGCGCGCGCGCCGGATCCACTGGTATACCGCGCACATGCCACACGCCGCGTTTGTCTACGAGAATATCTTTCGTCTGGTAACGTTCTTCAGGGAGCGCTTCGTGCATTACTGCTCCTGTTCTTAACGAAAGAGGATATTCACTTGATGTACCGCCGCGCAACACCCCGACAATTGTCTGTGTCATCTCATGATTGTAACATCACTTCAGCTGCCCGCGTCGCCTCCGGTGGAAACGAAGGGCAAACCGATGCGCCTCGTCATTGGCCAGCAATACCGCCCGCTCGTGTTTTTTCCCTGCCTCGTCGCCTATGATGTCCCGCGGACGATGGAATTCGTCTTTTACTACACCGGAAACCGGAATTACAACACCGGCGTGTGTTAAAACGCGGCACGCCGCGTTTACCTGCGCCCTACCGCCATCTACCACCATAAGCCGCGGTAGAAGCCACTCCGGATGTGCGAGCCGCCGCGCAAGCATTTCAGCAAGCGCTTTTGTGTCGTCATTTGAGACGCTGTGTATCTTGAATGTGCGATATTCGGCTTTCGCAAGTTCATCATCTTCCACCACGGTCATAACCCCGACGGTTTCCGCTCCGGCAGTATGCGCCACGTCATAGGCCTCAATACGAAATATACTGCTTCCGATTGAACCTCCGGATACGACACGACGCTCGTGTTTAATAAGAGAGACATCGCGAATATGTTCTAATGCGGAAACCTGCCGCCGAAGAATTTTGGCATGCTCAAAATCTTCCGCTTTCGCCGCCGTTTTCATCTCTTTCGCAATCCTCTGCTTGAGCCCTTTAAAATTGCCACTGAAGATATCGCAAACGTTGCGAATTGTTTTTGCATATTCTTTTTCATTCACCTCGCCGCTACACACGCCCGGACACAGCCCGATTTGTCGGTTGAAACACGGAGTGCATGTCTTTTTGGCCACTCCATTATTTGCTAATTCGTTTGAATTAGCAAATATGAATGCGCCGGAATCGGAGCGCGGAGTGCATGTGTCACGAAACGGAAATATCTTTCTCACGATGCGGAGCGCCTCCTGTAGTTGTCCGCCATAGGGATACGGCCCGAAAATAGCTTTTAGCTTACAGCTTCTAGCTTCTAATGAATTCAGAGACAATTCGCGACCGCGGATGAGGAGAACGCGTGGAAAAGTTTCTTTCGTGATAACAACATAATTCCAACTTTTGTTATCTTTTGCGCGAATGTTAAACGGTGGCTGATATTTTTTGATGAGATTCGCTTCAAGAATAAGTGCTTCGAGCACCGAATCTGTTTTCTGCCATGTGAGCAATGTAGACTTTTCTATCATTCCAGAAATTGCCAAAGAGCGCTCTTCTGCTACATCGCGCGAGAAGTAACTCCGCACCCTATCACGAAGCGACCCGGCTTTGCCGATATATAAAATCTTTCTCCCTTTTTTAAACAAATACACCCCGGGAGTGTCCGGAAGTTTCTTTGCATTTTTTTTGAAATCTTTCAGTGTCATTGGAGCGTCACTTTTTATTTTTCAGCGCGCACTTGAGATAGTAGCCCGTATGCGAACCATCGGTTTTTGAAACCTCCTCTGGCGTGCCTTTTGCCACCACTCTTCCACCACCTTCTCCTCCGTCAGGACCAAGGTCAATGATGTAGTCGGCGCATTTAAGAACATCCAGATTGTGCTCAATAATCACAACCGTGTTCCCGCGGTCAACGAGTTTCTGGAGAATTACTATGAGTTTTGCCACGTCGTCATAATGCAACCCCACCGTCGGCTCGTCTAAAAGATATACTGTTTTACTCTGAAGCGGCCTATATAATTCCGACGATATCTTCACCCGCTGTGCCTCGCCGCCGGAAAGCGTTGTTGCGCTTTGGCCTAGTGTCAAATAATCCAACCCGACATCGGAAAGCGTTTGTAGGCGATCTGCTATTGCGGGAATGTCCTCGAAAAATTTCAGTGCCTCCTCAACGGTCATGGAGAGAATGTCGTGAATGTTTCGCTTTTTATATTTCACCTCCAGCGTCTCTTTCATAAATCGTTTGCCATTACAAACATCGCAGGTCACATAGACTGTTGGTAGAAAATGCATTTCTACCGCTACAAGCCCGTTCCCTTGGCATGCCTCACATCGCCCGCCTTTCACGTTGAAGCTAAACCTCCCCGGCCCCCAGCCGCGCGCCTTGGCTTCTTCGGTCATCGCAAACATATCTCGAATGTGCGTCCACGCCCCTGTGTAGGTGGCCGGATTAGAGCGCGGCGTGCGCCCTATCGGCGATTGATCAATGAGGATTGCGCGCCCAAGATATTCAGTACCGGAAAATTCTGCCGCGTTATACGTTCTTGCGCTCCGATAGCGTTTGTCAAAGCGCGCCTGTAAATTGCGGTGGAGAATCTCATAGAGAAACGTGGACTTGCCACTTCCCGAAACACCTGAAACAGCAACAAACTTTGCAAGCGGTACATCCACGTTGAGTTTTTCAATATTAAATTTCCCGGCACCGCGTATTTTTATTTTTCCGCGATCCGCCGTGCGCCGTTTTTCAGGAATCGAAATTTCCTCTTCACCGCGTAAATACGAAAGTGTGCGCGAATCGCTTTTGTTTATTTTTGCCGTCAGTAAGTCCTCGAGCCATCCATCAACCACGATCTCGCCACCATGAACGCCCGCTCCGGGCCCCAAGTCCACGATGTAGTCGGAAGCGAATATCGTATCTTCGTCGTGCTCAACGACTAACACCGTATTTCCAAGATCACGCAGGTGCTTCAGGGTTTTTATGAGTTTATCGTTATCGCGCTGATGTAGCCCTATGGTTGGCTCGTCAAGAACATACAACGCCCCCACAAGCCCGCTTCCGAGCTGTGACGCGAGCCGTATACGCTGTGCCTCGCCGCTGGAGAGCGTGTTCGCTTTCCTATCAAGCGTGAGATATTCAATACCCACATCAAGCATAAATTTTAGCCTATTCATAATCTCTTTTATCACCATCCGCGAAATCTCCTCCTCTTTTTTTGTAAGTTTCAAATCCGTAAAAAATTGCATCGCATCCGCAATGGAGAGCGAAGACAATTCCACGATATTTGTCCCCACGTCGGGAGATCGTATCTCCCGATATCGGGAGATACGATCTCCCGATTGAGTGCCGAGCAACACATTCAACGCCTCTGGACGCAATCGTTTTCCTTCGCACACCGGACACACCTCATCGCTGAAATAATACTTAGTGCCAAGTCCTTTGCATTCCGTACAGGCACCATAGGGAGAATTGAACGAAAAGAGCCGTGGCTCGACTTCGGGGAATGAAAAACCATCATGTGGACACATGAACTTCGCGGACACAATGCGCGACTCTCCACTCGCGTCCGTTATGCGTACCAGTCCTTCCGATTCGTGAAGCGCACGCTCTATCGCCTCACTCACCCTTTCGCGGGCGCCTTTTGGGTCATCTTTGAATTCAGAAACGAATACCTCGTCAACAACAATATCTATATCATGCTTAAAATATTTTTTGAGCTCTATTCGCCCGCGCAGAGATTTTTCCTTGCCATCTACCACCGCTTTTTCAAAACCCTTGTTCAACATATCGTAAAGCAGTTGGTAGTATTCGCCCTTCCGCCCTACAACCATGGGGGCTGATATGCGAATTTTCGTGTTTGAAATACTATCTGTGAGTTTCGCCTTCACGGCAAGGCGAGGCTTTGCCGTGGACAAGTTTTTGGTTACGTTCTCTACTGTACGCAGAACGGTTTCTAGAATCTCCTCGTTAGAGTGTTTGCGTACTTCCCTGCCGCACTTCAAACAATGCGGATTGCCAATACGCGCATACAAGACACGCAAGTAATCATAAATTTCGGTAATGGTCGCGACAGTGGAACGCGGATTATTTGAGCGGCTCTTTTGGTCTATGGAAATTGCCGGCGAGAGGCCGGTGATTTCATCTACATCCGGCTTTTGCATCTGCCGCAAAAATTGCCGCGCGTAGGCGGAGAGCGATTCCACATATTTACGCTGCCCTTCGGCAAAAATGGTATCAAACGCCAAAGACGACTTCCCGCTTCCGGAAAGTCCGGTGAAGACAATCATTTTGTTGCGCGGTATTTCCACCGTGATGTTTTTTAAGTTATGGGTGCGCGCTCCTTTTACGATTATTTTTCCGACCTCCTCTTTGTTTTTTTGTGAATTGCTCATACAACAAACCAACCCACGGTTCGCCCGAGGGGTAGGATGGGAATACCTTATCACAACTGACACTATAGCACTACCGCCTCCTCTTTGAGCTCTACGCCGAATTTTTCTTGCACTGCGTCTTTTATTTTTTGCGCGAGTGCGAGAACGTCTTTTGCCGTCGCGCTACCGTAATTCTTGATGTAATTCGGATGCTGTTCGCTCGCAGAGGCATCTCCGACACGCGCCCCCTTAAGGCCCGTCTTTTCAATGAGCCAACCAGCGGGGACTCTTCCTTCACGCGACTGCACACCCTTTTCTTTCTCAAACATTTTCTGTATCTCGCGTGATGCGACTGGATTCATAAAGTACGAGCCGGCGGCTTGCACATTCTGGATGTGTCGTTTCTCTCGCTCCGCAATAGTTTCCTCAATAATCCGCATGCTCTCCTCCGGCTCTACCGGTGAAAGTTTGATCCACGCGCACAGAATTATCCACTCCGGATGTTGCTTGAAAAAACTCTGCCGGTACGCAAATGTACAATCATTGTTTTCCACTAACGCAACTTGTTGCGTTAGTGAGTTAAGGGCTTCCACCTTTACAACGAAGTCCTTGATTTCCGGCCCGAAGGCGCCCGCGTTGCCGCGCACCGCGCCGCCGATAGAGCCAGGAATTCCTGCGAGCTTCTCCCAGCCGCCAAGCCCATGCTTCCCCGCTTCCCGAATGAGCATTAGCAAATTACAACCGGCATCTGCGGTGAGTGTATCGCCATCAAAAGAAAAAGCGCTACCGACAATATGAATGACGAGGCCGTTTATTCCCTCGTCGGGTATGAGCACGTTGCTCTTGCCTGCAAGAATAACAAAACGCACATTACGCTCGCGAGCCCATAGAAGCGCCTCGCGATGCTCCTCTTCGTTTCGCACGTTCACAAAATACCGCGCAGGTCCGCCTATTTTGAAGGTCGTCAGAACACCGAGCGGCACGTTTTCTTGGATATGTAACGTCATGCTTTTTTATTTTTTTTCTCTAACACCCTAATCTCGTCCCTTAGTAAGGCGGCTGTTTCATCCCAGTACCATCCGCCTTCGGCGGAGCTACGAGACTTCGACTCCAAATGTTGCACATTTCGATTCATTGCTTTTTCCTACCTTCTAATGTCGCGAGTTCGTCTCTTATTAACGCCGCCGTCTCGAAATCCAATCGGTCGGCCGCGTCATGCATTTGGCGGCGTTTTTCGCGCGTCAATTTTGCTTTGTCTCCACCATAAAGAGATACATCCATTCTAGCAAGATCTGAAACGGCGCGCTTCCGCGTGCGCTCTATGTCACCCACAATGTCGTGTATGCGCTTTTCAATCGTCTTCGGCGTTATCTTGTGTTTTTTGTTGTATGCAACCTGCACCGCACGGCGTCTGTCCGTCTCCCCTATCGCACGCTCCAGGGAACCCGTAATCTGGTCGGCGTAAAGAATGACGCGCCCATTAACATTTCGCGCCGCACGCCCCATTGTTTGGATAAGCGATGTTTCGCTCCGCAAAAATCCCTCCTTATCCGCGTCCATAATCCCCACAAGCTCCACTTCGGGTAAATCCAAACCTTCGCGTAAAAGATTGACGCCAACGAGCACGTCAAATGTGCCTTTCCGAAAATCCGTAAGAATTTCAATGCGCTCTATCGTTTGCACGCCGCTGTGCACATAGCGCGCTTTGATGCCGCGCTCAACAAGAAACTGTGTTAAATCCTCCGCCATTTTTTTGGTGAGTACGGTGACCATCGAACGCCCGCCGCGCTTCGTCACCGCTTCCGCTTCCGTAATAAAGTCCTTCACTTGCCCCGTATACCCACCTTCATCAAGGCCGGACCTTGATGAAGTTACGATCGGGCGAACGATTATCTCGGGGTCTACGAGCCCTGTCGGGCGCACCACCATTTCAACGGGTTTGCCACTTTTTTCAAGCTCATACTTCGCCGGTGTTGCCGTGGTGTAAAGCGTTTGTCCTGTGCGTTTCAGAAATTCATCAAAAGTAAGCGGGCGATTGTCTACCGCGCTCGGCAAACGAAACCCGTGCTCCACAAGCATATTTTTGCGCGACCTGTCGCCCGCATACATGCCGCCGATTTGTGGAACAGTTACGTGTGATTCGTCAATAATCGTCAGAAAGTCCTTTGGAAAATATGACAACAGGGTGTGGGGTGGCTCGCCGCTCTTCCGCCTATCAAAATGCCGCGAATAATTCTCTATACCATTGCAGTAGCCGAATTCGCGTATCATGGAAATGTCCTGCCGCGTTCTTCGCTTCAATCGCTCCGCCTCAAGAATTTTTCCGGCATCATTTAATTGCTTGAGTCGTTCTTTTAACTCCGCTTCAATATCTGTGAGTGCCGCGTCTACAACGTCTTTCGGCGTCACATAATGCTTCGCCGGAAAAATGAAAGTTGCTTTGTGCGCCGCGTTTATCTCACGTGTCGTCGCGTCTATCTCTTCTATTTTCATGATTTTTCCGCCGGAGAGATCTAGCCGCAGAATAATGCGCCGACTCGCAGGCATTACTTCCACACGGCTTCCGAGCGCACGAAAAGTTCCCGGCGACAAATCGCCGGTCGTTCGTTCAAAGTAAAGTGATATGAGTTTGCGCGTCAAGGTTGCCCGTGTCATTTGTTCACCCTTCGTTAATTTCAGATTTATCTTTTCATACTCAACCGGCGAGCCAAGCCCGTAGATGCAAGAAACAGAGGCGACCACGATAACGTCTTTGCGCGTCAGAAGCGCTTGCGTTGCCGCGTGGCGCAAGCGTTCAATGTCTTCATTTATCTGCGCTTCTTTTTCAATGTAGGTGTCGGTTACCAGCACATACGCTTCCGGCTGGTAGTAATCGTAGTAGGAAACGAAATAGTGCACGGCATTTTTTGGAAAAAATTCCCGATACTCCGCCGCGAGCTGTGCCGCGAGTGTTTTGTTGTGCGCGATTACGAGCGTCGGCTTTCCGTGTTTAGCGATGACATTTGCGCACGCAAAAGTCTTTCCGCTCCCCGTTACGCCCAAAAGCGTCTGGTCGCGTTTGCCAGACTTGATGCCTTTTAGCAATGCGGAAATTGCCTGCGGTTGGCTTCCGGCTGGCTTGTATGAAGATTCCAATTTAAACACGGGCATGCTTGACATTCTAGTTGATTTGTGTACAATAGTCCACGGTGCAAGGAGTGGTCGTGCTTAAGGTATGGCGGACCCGGGGGCAGTACCCGGCGCCTCCACCATCGAGCGCAGATAGAGTATGTGTCCTGAGCCAGAGGGCTGTGACGGAACATGCTTGAAAGGGAGGCGGGCGCTGAGTCCGTCGAGTTCCTTTCTGCGCTTTATTGTGGGGGCGAAACAGGCTCGACGGTATGTCGAAAGCCGGCTAGGGTCCCGCGAGGGAAAACCCAGCTTCGAAGCGCCATTCAAACGCCAACGACAATGCGTTTGCGCCGCAGGCGCTCGCTGCCTAAGCAGCATGCCTAAAGCGGGGTTCGGGGGCACCTGGCAACAGAAGCTCCCACTTAATTCAGTTCTTTCGTTAGAAAGAAGCCGCCAGCGCATGCGCCGGTGGTCTTTTGTTTAATGTACACCTAACACCGTTTATCACGCGGCGCTAGACTCGCACCAAAACGCAAACACTCCGCTTGCCGCGCTTCAAAAGCGCGCATCCTTGGTGGAAATCTTCTCCTACGAGCGCTCGTTCTAAATCTGTAATCGGCACGCCATTCAGCTCTACCGCGTTTTTTGCAATGAACTCCCGCGCCTCTCGTTTGGACGAGGCAAGCTTGGAGTCAATGAGGACATTAATCACCAGCGCGCCATCTTTTACTTCGTGGGTCGGCGCCGTTTCGCGCAAGCGCGTGAGCGCGTCTTCGGAAAGCGAGACGAGAGGCACATCTCCGAAAAGCACTTGCGACACCACTTCCGATTTTTCCGCCTCATCCACCCCGTGCACAAGCGCCGTTACTTCGCGCGCCAAAAGCTTTTGCGCGTGGCGCTCTTTCGGGTCGCGCGCGTGAAGCTCCATAGCTGCGCCGATTTCCGGCGCGCCGAGCATGGTCATTTTCAAAAGATATTCTTTTACTGTTTCATCTTCCGTGTTGAGCCAAAATTGATAGAAATCAAAAATACTCGTCTTTTTCGGGTTGAGCCACACGGTGCCTTCTTCGGTTTTCCCGAATTTTTTTCCTGTTGCTTTATTGATGAGGAGCCCATGTGTCGTGCCGTATACCACCGCTCCCGCCTCACGACGAATGAGATCAATGCCTGAAACGATATTCCCCCACTGGTCAGAAGAACCGTGTTGCCAGTCGCACCCGTATTCTTTGTGTAGGTGTAAAAAATCGTACGCTTGAAGAAGCATGTAGGAAAACTCGGTGTATGAAATGCCTTGCTCGCGATGCTCCAGGCGCTCGCGCACCGCGTCTCTCTGCATCATCGCATTCACTGAAACGTGCTTTCCTACATCGCGCAAAAATTCTATGAGATTTACGCTCTTCAGCCAATCTGCGTTATCTACAACGCGAAAATTATTGGATGAAAAAAGATTCTTCGCTTGCTCGGCTATTGCGGCAGCATTCGCGGCGATGGTGTCTGCGTCTAAAAGTACTCTCTCTTCACTTTTCCCCGACGGATCGCCTATCATCCCCGTACCCCCGCCGACTAGCAAGATAACATTGTGCCCCGCTTCAAGTATGCGGCGAAGCACGAGCATGCCCATCAGGTTCCCCACATGCAACGAGTCGGCTGAAGGGTCAAAGCCCTCATACACCGTGCGCTTTTCCACGTCGGTAATTTCCTCAAGCCTTTCGCTTGAGTGTTGATACACATATCCACGCTCCTTTAGAACTTCTGATAATTTTCCCATATTACACCACTATACCATGCGGGAGCGCGGGCGGCAGAAAGGTTTTTAGAACCTCGCGCAGTCCCGCCCCAGTTTTGCAAGGTGAGTTCCGTAATGGCAAGGAATCAAACGCATACATTCGCGCCATCAAAGTCGCCGAGCGCGGAATGCAAAACTGGGGCGGGACGAGCAGAAGAATTTTTCAGCAGAAAAATATCTGTGCTCTAAAAACCTTTCTGCCGCAAAGCGCGATGATCCCCGATACCTCTCTCGCGCTCTCTCCTTTCTACTCCCTCTTCATCTATTCCAAAATGGTGGGCAAACTCGTGCCAAATCGTGTCTGCTATTACATCACGAATATCGTGGCTATCCAGAAGTGCGGTTTCTTCTATCGGCTTTTGGTAGAGCGTGATGGTGTCTGGCAATACGCCGCCCACACCATATTCCTCGCCGCGCGCGGAAAGCGGTATGCCTTTGTAAAGCCCAAGCAAAGTCTCTCCATCTGAAAGATTATTTTCTTTTCTATCGTTCTCCGACGGCTCGTCTTCCACCAAAAGCGCGACATTTTTTATTTTCTCCCGCACCCACTCCGGCAGCCGCCCAAACCCCTCCTCAACCAATTTTTCAAATTCCTCCCGTTGCATTTTGTAATAGTACATCACCCACTAAAACAGCCGAATTGGTCGAAATATTGAAAACTCCATGGGGGTCGTTTTTGCTAACATGCGACTTAGAATTAGAACTCGCGCTTGATATATAATTCTTCCTGTGCTAGCATACTGACAGTTCCGCACAGACAGGAGAAAAACATGAAGAAGCTAGTGGCAGTGGGCATTTTCGGAGGTTCTCTCGGACTCATGATCTCGGCGGTGAGTCCTTACTCCGCGACCAATGGTTGGCAGTGGTGGGCAGCTTTTGTACCCGTGTTGCTAATTGGCGTCATCTACGGCAACATTCCGAGAGACTAATGTACTCCCAGTGGATTGGGCCAGCGCAATCGCAACTGGCCCTTTTTCTTTCCACTACACCCAAGTACTTTTCATACTCTTTCCACTCCAATACGACATACCAACATTCTCAAGTATGTTGGTATGTTTGCTTTCCGTGACATCTCATATACTTCTCCCAGTGACCGTTTTATCACAGGGATTACCGGGGCGATTGTTGACATAATACAGAATTATATGTTAGCATAATGGCGGTACAAACAAATTCAAGGAGGTTGATCATGCTACCAGAAGTTAGGCCCGATACCTCAAAGGGGGTATGCGACTTTGTATGGCTGGATGCGGAATCATACGGACCAGTTGATCCTACTTGCGGTGCCACTTCGATTGTAATATTGGTATATGGTGATATCGACTACGAAAGTCATCGTTGCGCCTCGCATGCGGCTTACGATCTTTCAGAAGATCTTTGCAAACAGTTAGGTGTCAAGAGAACCGATGTGTCGCGAGAGGCATTCAAATCGCTCTGCTCCTTCTTCGAATCATATATTGCCTCAAGGCTCCCAGCCACAACAAACGCGCACATCACCTAATATTCACCTTCTCAAGCCTGTCGAATTCGATGGGCTTCTTTTTTATCCCTGTGTCATGTGACACTTCTACTACTTATTTACCAGCCCGCAGGAGCTTAAAATCCATTATTTTAACTACTGTATCCATATCAACCTTTTCCCCATAATATTTCTTGTACTGTTCTAACATTTCCTCGTTGCTCTGATATTTTTCATGCCCTTCAAAATCTTTTTCCTCTATCTCGCCTAGTTTCTTTTCTCGCACTCCTGTAATTTCCGCTCTGGCAAAACTTTGTTCTGATTCCCAATCAATAAGCTCGATCCGATCTCCTGCCTGTAAATTCTTATCGTCGAAAAGCCGCCATGTAAGGTTTAATAAAAGAAATTGGTGCTTGACCGCGCGCGAAATCACAATCCAAGATACGCCCGAATCACTTTGAAGCGTCGGTCGAGTCGCA